>Ga0316189_10000007_pt1 | contig 249769 bp, 237 predicted proteins | sample LowCovwburrow_MG_FD_204930 | JGI IMG/M metagenome (GOLD analysis project Ga0316189, IMG submission 204930) | Coastal sediment microbial communities from Maine, United States - Lowes Cove worm burrow | ecosystem: Environmental > Aquatic > Marine > Coastal > Sediment | place: USA: Maine... | reverse complement strand
AAAATCAGGAACAAATCCTGATAAGGGCATTTTCGTATGGATTTTCAATCCTCCTTTCTTCTTTCCATTCAAAGGGTTACGACCCGCCCCTTTAAACACCTCTACAAACAGACTCACTGTTGAAGAGAAGTAAACTTTTATTTACTTTCATTCGTTTTTAAAAGTAAACTATTACTTACCTTCGAAGAAGTGAAATGTTCTCAACTCTTAAAAATTTTAATGAAAGATGGATGGTACCCTAAATCTCAGAAGGGCTCGCATATTAAATTAATACATGATGAAAAGGAGGGAATTATCATTTTTCCGAATCATGGAAGTGCAGAAATGGGTATTGGGCTAGAGAAAAAAATTAGGAAGCAAGCTGGAATTAAATAATTAGTTATGAAAACTGAATTAAAAAGAAAGAAAGGAATAATAAATGTAACCGTTGAAAAAACGGATACCGGTTATTCTGCATATACAGAGAATTATCCAGTTTATACAACAGGCAAGACAGCAGCAGAATTACTTAAAAACATTAAAGAAGCACTAAATTTCTATCTGGAAGAGGGGGGGTTATATGTAAACCAAGATAATATCAAACTTACTATTGATTTCAACTTATTCTTTCAGCATTACAAGGTCCTGAATGCGAGATTCCTGGCAAAACGAATCGGAATGAATCCCACACTATTAAGTCAGTATGTTCAAGGTCGAAAATCACCTTCAAGCAAGCAAGCCAATAAGATCTTGACAGGCATTCACGAAATTGGCAAGGAATTGTCAGAATTGAACTTGGTCAGCTAGACGATCAACACCCTACGCCCCATACGGCACCCAAATATTCTTAATCTGAGTTGCATTCCTGAGGAAAATTTCACCTTCACCTTGCTCTGCACCCACGCTGGCGCTCGTTTGAAACGAGTGCTTAGTTAGAAGAATGATTCCCCAATAAAAGGGTTTCAAGCCCCATACGGCACCCATATATTCTTGATCTGCGTCGCATTCCTAAGGAAAACTTCACCCTCGCCCTGCTCAGCATCCAGCCAGTTTCGGTGTTTTCCGTAGTTCACCCAAGTCCGCTTCATGTTCTCTGCAGATTTTTCCTCTACAATCTTACTGCCTCCTCGTGCACGGAAATACCAAAATCCCTCGATATTGTCATGATCTGCAAGGACAGGAGTTAGTTCCTTTTCTTTTCCTGTAATAATATTTACTACGCCTCCAGGGACATCAGACGTTTCCAACACCTGATAAAAGTCGGTTGCTGAGAGCGGTGTGCTTTCTGAAGGCACGACCACCACCCTGTTGCCCATGGCAATCGCCGGAACAACGGTAGAAATGAAACCAAGCAGTGGGAAATCATCCGGGCAGACAACTGCCATGACACCAATCGCCTCAGGCATTGCCAGTGTCACATTTCGGGTAATTGTATGGTGTACCCTTCCGTCGTACTTGTCTGCCATTGCAGCATAGGTATAGATTCTTTGAATGGCACATTCTAGCTCTTGGTCAGCAGCAGTTCCACTAAGGCCAAGGGATTGCTGTAATCGTGCGGAAAATTCCTCGCCTCTGGCATACAGGTTCTCTGCTAAGTAGTACAGCACTTGTGCTCGTGCGTGGCCTGTCATACTGGTCCAGCTACCTGCTGCATGCGCAGCCTCCACAGCATTTCGAATATCCTTCCGATTGCCCTCGCCGACTTCACCAATTACCTGCTCTTGAAAATCGTACACGGGCATGCTGTATCCACCGTCCGGTCTGGCTTGCTTTCCACCCACGTACAGCTTGGCCGTCCGATCGATTTCCGGAACTCCATTCGATTCTGCAACATTTTTTGGCTTCTTCTCTACAGGTCGGTCAAACGGCTTGCTTGAAAGGTTTGACTCGGAACGTAATTTCATGTACTCGAATAATCCTTCGCGTCCTCCTTCTCGACCAAAACCAGATTCGCGATAACCGCCAAAGCCTGAGGCTGCGTCAAATACATTGGTACAGTTGATCCAGACAGTTCCTGCCTTAATTCTTGGCGCCATATCTAAGGCCAGATTGATGTTCTCTGTCCACAAACTCGCTGCCAATCCGTAGCGGGTATTGTTGGCTAGTTGCAGTCCTTCTTCGTGCGTTCGGAACGTCATCGCAACTAAGACAGGTCCGAATATTTCTACCTGTGAAATGGTTGAGGCTGGTGTTACCTCAGTAAAAAGAGTAGGTGGGTAGAAATAACCATCGGTAGGGCACGCCCACGAGGGTTGCCAAAGTTTCCCTCCTTCGTCCACCCCTTTCTGAACCATTTCCTCAATGGTCTTCAGCTGCATGGGTGAGACAATTGCTCCAATGTCCACCGCTTTGTCAAGGGAGTTTCCAACCCTGAGCTTTTCCATCCGTCTCTTGATCTTCTTGTACAGTTTCTCTGCGATGCTCTCCTGCACAAGCAGGCGTGACCCCGCACAGCAAACCTGTCCCTGGTTGAACCAGATGGCATCCACCACGCCTTCGACCACACTGTCGAGATCCGCATCTTCGAATACCATAAAGGGAGATTTTCCACCCAGCTCCAATGAGATTTTTTTACCTGTGCCCGCTGTAGCTCTTCGAATGATACGACCCACATTCGTGGATCCTGTAAAAGCAATTTTGTTGACGTCCTTGTGCTCCACAAGAGCAGATCCTGCTTTGTGGTCGCCAGTAATCATGTTGACGACACCATCAGGAAGGCCAATTTGCTGACATATCTCTGCAAACAACAGGGCCGTGAGCGGTGTGTTTTCCGCTGGCTTCATCACGAGTGTATTCCCCATTGCCAGTGCTGGCGCAATTTTCCAGGACAACATCATCATTGGAAAATTCCATGGAATAATCTGACCAATCACGCCAATTTCTTTGTACTCAGAAAGCTCTTTGTCTTTTAACTGAGCCCAGCCCGCATGGTGATAAAAATGTCTGGCGACAAGCGGGATATCAATGTCGCGAGTCTCCCGAATGGTTTTGCCATTATCCAGAGATTCCAAAACTGAAAACAAGCGGGAATGCTTTTGAATCTGTCTGGCGATGGCGTACAGATATCTTGCACGTCCATGCGCTCCGAGTTTCACCCAGCCAGGAAGTGCCTTCTTTGCGGCAGCTACTGCTTTGTCTACATCCTTGGATCCTGCGTCCGCAATTTTTCCGAGGTGACCTTTGGTTGCAGGGTTTACCGTATCAAAATATTTCTTTGAGAGGGGCGCTTGCCATTTGCCGTCAATGAAAAGTCCAAATTTACCATCGTGTTCTTTGATCCAGTCAATGGCCGCCGATGAACTCTCTGGTGCCGGGCCGTATTCCATCGTATCGTATATCTTCTTGATGTTCATAATTATGCCATTGGGTGTCTAAAGGAGGCAGAGTATCTCCCGGTTACAAAATGTTCCAGTTGTCGCTCGATATCACTAAGCAATCCGCTTGCGCCAAATCGAAACAGTTCAGCGTTTAGCCAGTCATCGCCGAGTTCTTCCTTCATCAAAATGAGCCAATCCAGTGATTGTTTGGCCTTTCGAATACCGCCAGCAGGTTTAAAACCCACTTTGAAACCAGCGTAGTCGAAGTATTCTCGCGCAGCGCGAGCCATGACAAGGCTAACAGGTAGTGTTGCATTCACACTTTCTTTTCCAGTACTGGTCTTGATAAAGTCTGCTCCTGCCATCATGCACACATGACTGGCTTTTGAAACATTGGTGTACGTGCTCAATTCTCCTGTAGCCAGGATGGTCTTTAGGTGTGCTTCCCCGCAAGCCTCCCGAAAGTCCCGGACTTCGTTGTACAGCCCCCGCCAATCTCCAGTCAGCACTTTTCCTCGACTGATCACAATGTCTATCTCACGGGCACCAGCCTTCACTGAGGCCTTAATTTCTGCTATTTTTTGGCGATGTGTTATTTGCCCTGCTGGAAATCCGGTGGATACTGCAGCGACAGGAATACCGGAACCTTCCAGAGTTTCTACGGCGGTTTTGATCATGCTGTGGTAGACACAAACGGCTCCCACCTTCAGGTCTAGTCCCACAAATCCCAAGGCTTCCAAAATATCCTGTCGTACGGGATTCATCGCCTTTGAGCAAAGGCGAATAACGTTACCCGGTGTATCATCACCTGCCAGTGTCGTCAAGTCGATGCAGGAGATCGCGCGAAGGAGCCAGGCGGCTTGCCACTCCTTTTTCACCGTTCTCCTTTTGTTTATCGTAGCTGCCCGTCTTTCGACTGCACTTCTGTTTATCCGGATCTCTCTTATCAGCTCCAGATCCAATGGCATCCCCTCATTCCTTTTCATGGACTTTATTTTAAATTCTTCTGTTATTTCCTCATTGTAGTGAAAATCTAGTATACTAATGTAGAATTTTCTTTCTCAATAACCCACCCCTTTACCCTCGAATCGTCGAGCCGCTCCAAGGAGGGGAATAGAGAAGTATTTTCTTTTAAAATTTCCCTATTCTAGCTTGTGTTTCAAGATAAACGTATCTGTGAGTTCGTCTACATTGATGAGCTCCATAGTCTCCTGATTGAGATTTTCCATTTGTGAATTGGCAAGGCAATACAACCACCCATCCTTAATATCAAATGTTGTTGGGATATTGAATGCTGGATGGTTCACAAATAATGTATCCAGGCGCACAAAGCCATTCGTTTCCTTATTCAGAAAAAAGCGAACAACACTGTGATCCTCAAGGTTCCTCGAAGCATTCTGGATTCCAATCAAACTGTTTCTATGAAATTTCAATCCGTCAATTGCAGTCGTCAACTTAGATGTGTCTGCTTTATTGATAAATTCCTTTGTGGCCAGATTGTAGATTCTTATCCCTTTTGTGAAAGAGGCGATGACCAACAATCTCTCATCATCAGACAAAGCAATTCCATTGGGGTATTGTATTTCATCGGACGCAAGAAAAACAACAATCGAGTCGTTTCGTACCGTGAAAATTCTACTTTGATTCGAATCCGTGATGTACACTTTTTCATCCTTGGCAACTGCCAAATCATTGAAAAACAAAGGGACAGAATCTGCAATGACGTAACTCTCCAGCAAATTCCCTGTGGCTATGTCAATGATCTGAAAAACAGACTGCTCGTCATTGTTACCCAACTGAAAGAGCTTTCCGTTCTTTTGGGTGATTCCCACGCCACTGAATTCATCTGTGTACTTCGTTTTGATTACTTCTGTCTGGGAACCATCTGGCTGTGACCGGGTGATGTTCTTCGCATAGATATTTGACAAGTAAATCTCGCCACCATCTCCAATCGCAATTCCCTCTGGGATGAGTGCTCTTTCTTTGATCGTTATGATCTCCGTGTTGGGATTGCACGAATAAAGGAACCCAGCGAGTATCGACAAATAGCCAGCTTTAATCATAGAAAAGAATTTTAGTCAAAAGGAGGATAAACGATCTCCCATTTTCGCTTTGCAACATATTTAATAATACGCTCAAATTTGTGAATGTAGGTAGTTTGCCGTTTGTACCAATCCATTATTTCGAAGGATATCCAACATTTCGTAAATATCAATGGGTGGGTTCTTTCGCCCGATAACCATGTCTCTAAAAGCACTAACGGCGGTCTCTGGATGGAGGTCTATCATATCAGCTAGAAAATCATCAGCGCCCTTAGCGTACAGACCAAATTGCTGTAAATAGTCATTTGGAAAATGTTTGAGATTATTTGTAACGATCAGGTTTGCGTTGGTCTTAATCGCAGCTGCCACCACGTGCCTGTCTTTTTCATCTGGTAGCTCACTAAGTGTTGGGATAATCGCTTCGTAGTTTTCCACTAGGGCATCGGGGAAGGCCTTTTCTGCAAATGAGATCCTTTTTCTGCGTTTATCTTCCGACAACCCTTGACGTTCTAGCAATATTCGCCACTCATCAAATATGTGATGGCTCCACTTCGGCTTATAGAGTTGGTGGGCAGCAAACCAAAAAAGCAAATCACGGACATGCAAAGGATGAAGAACGCAGGTGTCCAAAACGCAAATGAATTTACTGCTCCTGATCATCCTTATATAACCCGTCCTTCTCGTCTGCATCCATCATCTGATACAAGTAGTGCTTCTGTTCCTTTTTCTTTTCATCCCTGTACCGAATAACATCCTCAACCATTACTCTTCGGTGTCGTCCAACTTCATGGTATGGGATCTTCCCCTCCTCAAGCATCTTTACGAAATGTGGTCGGGAACAACCGATGATGTCAGCTGCTGCCTGTGTTGTCATCTCTGCTGCCACAGGAATAATATTGATGGGCTTCCCTTCACTTGTTAGCTTGAGGATTTTACCAAGTAGTTTGAGTGCTTTGAGAGGAATGGCTATAGGCTGACCAGTTTCAGCAATCTCAATTTCTGGATTCTCACTTTTTAAATTGTCGAGCGCAGCGGCTAATGCGTTGTATGATTCCATTGCCGCATGTTGTTCCTCTTTCGATGGTTTTTGTACTCTTTCTAGCGTATTCACATTGGCAGAATTTAGGTTAATCATTGCAATAATAAACGAAATAAACGAAACGAAGTTCAGGAAAGGCACCCCTGACCCATCATTGATTATGTTTTGATATCATCGGCTAGAGCAAATCGAATTTGTCTACCAGCGGATATTTGCGCGAGCAGCCCCAAATCAGCATCAATCACTTTGCCCATTCTGGGATATCCCCCTGTTGTTTGGCAATCGTTCATCAACACAATCGGAAGTCCATTGGATGGCACCTGGATCGTTCCAGGAATTACCGCTGATGATACAATCTCCTTTCCATCGACTCCAATCGGGTCCCCCTGCAGCCGAATTCCCATTTTGTTGCTTGAGGGATCAATTTGAAAAACCATCCTGTCCGGCAAATCCTTTAGCAACGACCATTCAGGTCCTTTCATGATCCGTATGGTCTGAATCTCACTTTGCGGTTGGGTCATTTTCTTGATAATTCTCTCTTGAAAGGATGCAGCATTTTTCGTTTCTAACACATCGCCTTTGCCCAATCTTTGGCCTGAAACCCCACCAAACCCTGCCAGCAAGTAGGTTGACTTGCTACCAAAATCTTCAGTTGCTACCAAATTGCCACCAATTCCAAGGTATGAATACACACCCGCAAGCGGAGAAGAGACTGTGAGCGTATCTCCCTTCTTGAGCTGAATGCTTTTGTTCATCGGAGCTTTGTTACCATTTACGGTTAGGGATACTTCTGCTCCGGTCAGTCCAATGATGGAGTCTTGCATTGCTTCTAATACTAGTCCTTGAATGGCTGTTTCGATCACGGGAAAATTGGGAGCATTTCCTACCAACTCATTCGCCTCATGCATGGCAACCAAATCCATTGCTCCAGACTGCGGGATACCGTATTGACGGTAGCCGAATCGGCCTTCATCCTGGATGGTCGAAAGGCCAGCTGCTTTGATGACCTTTAGCTTCCCCATGACTCAAATTCTTGCTTCGTAATTCTCTCATAGGAAATCTCTGAACCAACCTTGATGTTCATCGGTGGCTGTTTTTTTGCATCAAAAATCTGGAGAGGTGTTCTGCCGATGATGTTCCAGCCGCCAGGACTTGCAAGCGAATAGATTCCAGTTTGCTCTCCCCCGATTCCAATCGATCCAGGCTCAAGAAGTTTTCGTGGGTTTGATTTCCTCGGGCATGTCAGTCGCTCGTCCAACCCATCCATGTAAATAAAGCCAGGAGTAAACCCAATGAGAATCGCCTTGTAGCGACCAGCCAGATGAATTTTAATAACCTCGTCACTGCTGATTCCAGCCTGATCTGCTACCTCCTTTAGATCAAGTCCCATCTCATAGCAAATCGGTATCTGCACCCTCTCCACAACCGCCGATTTATCAACCTTCAAATTTTTCTTTGAGGCCAGAATGGTAAGAAGCTCGTCTTCATTTGAGGTATGAAACAGGGCAATGGACGTGTAGGAGGGGACAATGTCTTGTAATTTTTTACCGAGAACTTTCGAGATTAGTGACGCACTTTCGTGCACCTTTTCGATGGGGATATTCCTTGGTCCTTCCAAAAGAAGGGTTTTTTCCCCCAGACGGAAGAGCCCCCAGGAGACGCTATTAAACTGCAGTGATTGTTGCTCCGTGTCCTTCAAGATGATCGTGAATTGCTTTAGCCAAATGTACCGCTCCTTTTGTATCGCTGTGCAAGCAGATAGTGCGCGCATCAATGTTTAGTTCGGTCGCTCCATTAAAGGCTCTACGATGAAACGTTAGATTTTCTACCTGATTCAAGACTTCCGCCTCCTCGTGAATGATAGCGTCATCAAACCTGCGATTACGTAGGGTTTTGTCAAGCTCGTATTTTCTATCTGCAAATGCTTCTCCAATAAATGAGACACCTGCGGCTAGCGCTTCCTTCTCGGTTACGGAATCACACAGTCCGTACAAAGTCAATTCAGGGTCTATCTCTTTTAAGACGGAGATAATCAACCTCGAAGTTTCCGAATCAACAGATGCCAAATTGTAGAGTGCCCCGTGTGGCTTCACATGATGGAGTTTTTGTCCAGCCTCCTCTGTAAGCTTTTTTGCAAGCAGTATTTGCTCCTTCAAGGATCTTGCGAGTTCTCCATTTTCAATCTCCATGATCTCTCTGCCAAAATTTTCCCGATCAGGAAAGCCAGGGTGAGCGCCAATGGCTACCTTATGCTTGATAGCCAAATTGATGGTTCTTCGCACAGAATCTTCATCTCCAGCATGGCCGCCACAGGCAATGTTGCAGGACGAAATGTACGGCATGATTTGTTCATCCAGGTGCGAGTCAGCTTGCTCACCGAGATCTGAGTTGAGATCAATTTTTACCACTTGTATTGGAGAAGGTTTTAAAATAATGAAAAAGCGTACTTTCATTGGAGTGAGGAGATTTTTCACATCCTATCTTAAAAAAACCATCACTCAGTTTAAGACTAACCTCACTTTTTGTTTTAGCCTTACTTTTTTCCGTAACAAAAAAGTCAAGAAAGTTTGAAAGCTGTCTACCCACTTCCCAGCACACCCCCGCCAAACTTTCATCCTCCCGCTCCTGGATGCAAGGGTAGCCTACATTTTTACTCTGATGAGAATAATCTACCATTCTTAAATAAAATTAAACACGCTGTTGAAGCTTCTGAAGCTAATCACCAGGCTTACAATAATCACCACTCCAGCCAATACGTTTTGCAAGGGTTTATTTGTGAAATCACCAAGGAGCGATTTCTTGTTACTGACGTAGATCAAAAAGAAAACAATGATTGGCAAGAGTGTGCCATTTGCTATTTGTGCCACCCTAATTACTTCAATCGGACTGTACCCGATCATTGAGAAGATGGTTCCAGCGCCCAGAACAAAAATCCAGATAGATCGAAATTTTAGTGTTTTTTCATCGCCGCTCCAGCCGAAAATCCCCTTAGCAGTTAGTGCTGCCGCCAAAGGCGCGGTAATCGATGACGATATTCCTGCGGCAAATAACCCAACAGCAAGAAAGTACTTGGCCCAACTTCCTAACAGCGGTTCTAGCTGAGCGGCCATATCACTCACATTGGAAACTGATCCTTTTCCAAACAACGCAGCTGCACTCGTGATAACAATAGCCATGGAAATTAGTCCTCCAATCCCAATAGCTACCCGATTTTCTGTCCTCAGTTCCGGTAGCTGTTCTTTAGTTTTCCATTTTTCTCGCACAGAAGAGGCATGTAGAAAAAGATTGTATGGAACTACTGTCGTTCCAATCAGGGCAAGGATTGCCAACTGGTTTTTCGAGGTAAACGACGGAATAAATAACCCTGATAGAATCCCGGAAAAATCAGGCTTGACAACAACCGCCGTGAGAATAAAAACAAAGCTCATGACAAGGACGAGTCCAATTAGAATTTTCTCGATGATCTTTATTTTCCCAATAAAGAGGATCGCAAAGGAGACTCCACCAATGATCATCGGCCATACAGCTGAGGCTCCAAAGACTCCCGAAATACCCAGTACGGATCCAGAAATATTACCAGCTTCGTAGGCAGCATTTCCAATGACAATAGCAAAAAATATTAACGCTATGCTCAAAATTTTAAGTGCAGGATTCGACACTTCAGACCGTATTGCCTCACCAAGTCCTTTCTGGGTAATCAGGCCCAGACGTGCAGCCATTTCCTGTAAAATTACGGTGGCAATTACTGCGAAAAGAAGCACCCAAAGTAGTGTATATCCAAAGTCTGCGCCTACGACCGTGCAGACGGTGAGGGTTCCCGGGCCAATGAATGCAGCCGTAACCAACGTGCTAGGCCCAAAATATTTTTTCAAAAAACTCATATTGGGCCTGAAGGTAAAAAGACTTCTTATAAATATCCGATTTCTTCTGAAAGTGGAATCTTGCTCTTAGCGAAATTTCCAGTGCCAAAAGCAATCTCTTTCCCAGCCTCATTATACAGTCGTGACTCTGCTGTAAAGAGGGTCTTTGATTTAAAGCGGACTTTGCCAAAAGCAGTGATGATCCCTTCATTGGCGGGACGGACCAGGTTGATGTTGAAGCTTGTCGTCAACACAAAAACGTCAGTAACAATTGAATTCACAGCGAAAAATGCAGCATCGTCCAGCAGTTTGAAGTACACAGAACCATGAATGGCGCCAAGGGCATGAAAATATTTTTCAGAAATGGTCAAGCCAATTTCGGCTTCTTCCTCGCTAATCTTAACGGTGGTGGTATCGTAGATCTGCGTATTCAAATTCGCATGCAAATACATCCGCTCCAGTTTTTCAAAGTGTGTGCTCATCTCTACTTTCTATTTGGAATGAATGTTTGACCGTCTTGTCCGAACGGTTACCCACTGGATAGCTTTTTTCCATAAAATTTACATTGCCATCGTAGTCTATTGTGATTGCTGTAGAGCAGCAAGTTCCGTAGTTGGGGGTTCGGATGCACATGGCAGATACTGCACGTTCCAGATCGATGGGTAGGCCCGTTTGAGGAAGTGCATCGTCTATTGCCATTTCTTCATCCTGCATCACATGGATTAAGTCTTCTAGCACAAAGTCACGTGCTATTCTCTCCCTGAAACCCTCTTTGGCCTTTTCCACCTTGGGCCATGAGGTGTCCAACAAAGCATTGCTAAGACCATAAATTCCCGAATCAAGGCGATTCACTTTGTTCTCGTAATTGCTGAGATGTGTCATTTCCTCATCAAGCACAAGTAGATTAAACCCATTGTACTCCTTGGCATTCTTTAACACGTTCTCCGAATATGCAACACTCGAATGACCATTGAGCAGGAAATCAACAGGTAAGTTTCCCCGCGATTTCACATCTTCACGAATGTTGGAAATATCACGGTAGTTCGTTACTGCGGCAAATCGTCCCTTTTTATCTATTCCCATCCAAGTCCCCCTGGCCTTTAAATCTCGTCCCGCCAGAATCTCAGCGTGATCTTCCCACCAATCTGCAGTGGTTGTCGGCCGATCATAGAACTCATCTCTGTTTGCGGCTAAGATCAGCTTATAGTCGGGATGGGTGTTGTATGAGAAAACAATCAAGCACATATGGCTAATTTAGAATTACGAATTGAGAATTGAGAATTGGAGCATAGAATTAGGACTTTAATTTATTTCATCCATTAGAAGGCGATTGACAGAAGCCCATTTCTGAATGAGAAAAGATCTTGCTTTGATAAGTTGAAAAGAAAATCTTTACATTCAACACTTGCTTTGTAAAGAAAATCGACAAATCTTTACAAAAGCATGGGTTGGTCCATAGATATATTTCCACCACAAGTAGACCTTGAAACAAAAAAAATCCTAAAGGCATTGCCAAGTGCCCATAGAGTGCTGGCGGAGCTCAAAGGTGTTGCTCAAACAATACCTAACCAAACTATTCTCCTGAATACATTGCCCATTCAGGAGGCAAAGGACAGTTCAGCAATTGAAAACATAATAACCACACATGACGAGATATTTAAGTCCTCTCTTAAATTTGAAAATTTCAAATCTTTCGAAGCTAAGGAAATCCAGAATTATGCTCGAGCACTAAAAAAAGGATTCAGTCAAATTTCAAAGAAGGTCTTAACAAATAATGATATCATATCCATTCAAAAAGAACTAGAGGGAAATAACGCAGGGTTTAGAAAGGTACCAGGAACGAGCTTAAAAAATCCAGTAACCCAAGAGATTATTTATACTCCTCCACAAGATTTTGATTCAATCACCTTATTAATGTCAAAGCTTGAAGGGTTTATCAATGATGACACAAATTCCGATCTTGACCCAATTGTAAAGATGGCCATAATACACTTTCAGTTTGAAAGCATTCACCCATTTTATGATGGAAATGGTAGAACAGGTCGAATTATAAACATTTTATATCTGGCATTAAGTGGGCTATTAGAATTACCAATACTTTATTTAAGCAGATACATCATTGAAAATAAAACGAAATACTATCAACTACTTCAGCAAGTAAGAGATGCCAACGATTGGGAGCCGTGGATCTTCTTTATGATTCAGGCGGTAGAACAAACCTCAAGGCAGACGATTCATCAAATTGTAAAGATCAGAGAAGTTATGATGGAGTACAAGCAAAAAATAAGGGCTGAGTACAAGTTTTATAGTCAAGATCTACTCAATAATCTTTTCAAGCATCCATACACAAAAATTGAATTTCTTGTCCAAGATCTTAAAATTTCAAGAATAACTGCGGCAAACTACCTGAATCAATTGGCACGAGATGGGTTCCTGGACAAACAAAAACTGGGACCTGGTAATTACTACATTAATGTACCACTATTCAATCTCTTGATTAATCCTGATAAGGTTACCTAAGAGAAAACGGCATCAAATTAATCACTCATGAAAACTGTTTGGAAGTACATAACTGATTATCAAAAGAAGCATTTTGACTGGAGAGTCTACTCCTCTATTCTCATTTTCCTGGCTATTTGTATTGCGCTGAACTATCGCTTCGATTTTGAAGACAGTGTAATTGATTCCTATACTGGAAAACCAATCAAATGGGTTTGGATGTTCCTGTTTCAGGGCGGGCCTTTTCTCGTGGTCTGTTTGATCCTCTATGCGTTTAGGAAATCAAGGGAGTGGCTGACAAGCAACAATTTTTGGTTAAAGTTCTTTGTGGGTTTTGGGCTTCTGGCGTTGGATCGTTCCTTTTATGGATTCAATTTCCTGAGGGAATCACTACATAAGATGGATGCTCCCTTTATTCTAAAATGCATCAATTGGAGCTCCAGTCTGCTTCTTGTTGTAATTCCATTGTTACTTCTTTATCAGTTTCTGGAGAAAGATGATCACAAAAATTGGTATGGATTGAGCTGGAAAAAATTTGATCCCAAACCTTACTTGTTTCTGCTGGGGATATCTGCCATTTTTCTTACGATCGGATCGTTCACTGCTGACATTCAGAATTTCTATCCAAAGTACAACCACTCTGGGGCAAGCATTTTCATGCGTCACACGGGCACTCCCGAATGGGCAGTAGCGAGCATCTTTGAGTTATGCTATGGTAGCAATTTCATTTCCGTCGAATTAGTTTTTCGAGGGTTCATGATCTTCGCTTTTTCAAGAACACTCGGAAGCTGGGCGGTTCTCCCTATGGTTGCTTCTTATGCATTCCTGCACTTTGGCAAGCCAATGGGTGAAACAATCAGTTCTATTTTTGGTGGATACGTCCTTGGGATTATATCCTACAACAGCCGAAATGTCTGGGGTGGAATCTTTATCCATCTAGGTGTCGCCTGGCTTATGGAACTGCTGGGCTGGTTGCAAAGCTTAAAATGAATTATGATGGACGGAACCAATAGAAAAGATATTCAAGTAGGCGACCTGGTCGAGGTTGTTCAAAAGCATCATCAGCGAAGTGGTGAGCTAACTGAAGGGTTAGTCAAACGTATCTTAACAAAATCTGCAACTCATCCGCATGGGATCAAAGTGATGTTAGATTCAGGGATTGTAGGTAGGGTGAAAAATGTCTTGCCGGAGTAGCTTAGTCTTTCACAATTTGAAGTCCCCACATTTCCTGATCTGACGGTGGAGAGGCATTCCATCTACCATAGGAGTGAGACCCATCTGATCGAAATGTTACTTTGTACGTTCCTTTTCTCAGCGTAAGTCGCTCGTTAAATGCTCTATTCTTCGAAGACCCTCCAGCATGATCTGAATCACGGTATTCCATCTCCCACACTGTTCTTCCCGACTCGTCTCTGATATATCCGTAATCATCCATATCTCCGCCTGATCCTTCGCCAATCGCTAAAACCCTAACATCAGTATCCTCCTCCAGCGTGAATGTCTCACGGATGTATTCATCATCACGAACCATCAATATTTCCACCAACGAATTTTTGTTTACAAATTCAGAAGGCTCAAAGGCCGTTACATCTCTAAGATCGGATTCATCAGTGGCCCAAATCGTGATTCCCCACATTTCCTCCTCGTGCGGTCTGGTGCTGTTCCAATCATTATAGGCGTGAGACCCATCCGTTGAGTAATAGACGATGTAGTCCCCGACAGGAAGCGTGATCACTTCTGACACCTTTCGATTCTTACTAGCCCCGCCTGCATGATCAGATCTATATTCTCTCATTTTCCATACTTTATCACGCGTGTTTGCATTCATGATCCAACCGTAGTCCGCCATTCCATCACCTCCTTCTTCGCCCAAACAAAGAACTCGCACATCGATTTCTTTCTTGATAGTGAACCCTTTTGATAGCAATTCATCATCGCGAACCTTGGTAATATCTACCAAAGGTTTCAATATTTTTGGTTCCCGAAAGGGAACAACATTTTTGCTGTCATTCTCTGATGCTGGCCAAATAGTAGCACCCCAAAACTGCGGATCATCGGGTGGAAGAGCATTCCATTTTTCGTATGAATGTGAGCCATCGGATGCATAGCTAGCAATGTAGTCACCTGCATCTAGCGTTATCACTTCATCAAATTTTAGGTTCTTCTCTGCACCGCCTGCAAAATCAGTATTATCATACTCCAATTCGAAAACTACCTCCCTTGTACGAGCGTCATAAATCCATAGATAATCAAAAGTCTCTCCCCTATTTCCTTCCCCAACGCTATAAACTCGCACATCCGTTTCGGCTGTCAAGCTAAATCCCTTCTTCTCAGATTCACTGTCTCCCATCCTGTTAAAGGAGATAATCGAGTTGCTCAAACTCTTGTTTAGAAGTTCGCTCATGTCCACCTTTCTCAGATTGTCAGAAGAAACTCGCATGTAAAAATCGTCGGAATAACTGCTTCTATATTTCTGTCGGTCTCTGGAATCAAAAATCCTTTTTACAACGTCATCCAAATTCCTAACGGCCCACGTATTTCCCCAATCGTTCCAGTCATTTCCATTGCTGTATGCTGCGGCAAAGTATGCTTCGTAATCGCCCTTGTCAAGATCCACATTCGCCTTGAAGTCTATCTGACCATCTGAATCACGAAAATCCCGATCCTTCATCTCATCAAAAAGGTGCCAAACAACCTCTCTGGTCTTGGAATCTAGAATCCAACCGTAGTATACGATCGCTTTCCAATCTTCATAAAAGACAGAGCCGATACCTTCGATCTTGACGTTTGAGTTAGAAGTCAGCGTAAAGCCTTGGCTTGCCACTTCCTCAGGATAAACATCATCCAACATTATGGACTGGGAATTCGAAGTATAGGCAAGTAGAATGGCTATTGTTAAAAGGGTAGATTTCATAATCAGACTGTTTAGTCCTAACCTTTTATCAACTATTGTGCCTTATCAAAAAAACACATCATACGTTTCCTGAGGATGTTTTTCGTCAGTAGTCGTCTTCGTAATCGAACACATTTTTGAAAAAAAGCGGACAGTTTTCTCTGGGAAATGCGAGAAGGGATTAGGTGTCTCTTTTCATGAGACTTTTGAAGAAATTGGTGAGCTGTGTTTTGCCTGCTTCTCGGGTTTGAAGGTTCTCTAGAAGCGTGAATGCTTGATCATAGTAGCTATTCATCTTGACTCGAGTCAATTCATGAATGTCAATTTCCTGATAGATATTTTTAATTGCTTCAACCTTCTCCGCATTATCAAAATCAGTTTTGCTTAACCATGTGTTCAGCTCTGATTTTTGAGCGGTATTTGCCAGTTCAAGTGCCTTAATTAACAGGTATGTTTTCTTGTTGGAAACAATGTCTCCTCCCACTTGCTTGCCAAATTTTTTCTGATCTCCGTATACATCAAGAAGGTCGTCCATTAATTGAAACCCAATTCCCGCTTTTTCTCCAATCTGCTGCAGTTGTGATTGCTGTCCTTCATCCATACCGGCCAGCAAGCCGCCATATTCCAAACTGAAGCCAAGCAACACAGCGGTTTTAAGGCGGATCATTTCGATATACTGTCCTTCGGATACGATTTCCTCCGTTTCGAAATTCATGTCTAATTGCTGCCCTTCACATACTTCGATCGCACACTTATTGAACTTCTGAATTGCCACGGGCAAAAGGTTGGGCTGCGTTTTGAGCAGTAAATCATACGCTTTCACCATCATGGTATCACCGCTCAGAATCGCAACGGTGCTATTCCATTTCTCATGAACGGTAGGCTTGCCTCTCCTTAGCGGTGCCTCATCCATAATATCGTCATGCATCAAGGTGAAATTGTGAAAAACCTCAACCGTCAAAGCCTGATCAATAATAGATTCGGGATCATTTTCTTTTAAAGAATACCCAAGCAGCACGAGCATGGGACGTAGGCGTTTTCCGCCAAGAGACAGGATATACCGAATGGGATCATAGAGATTCGGCGGTTGTTGCCCAAGCGGAAGTTCTTGAAGGCGGTTTTCAAGTACGGGGAGAAATTCAGTCATGCGGCTGCAAGTTATCCAGGATTGAGACTTTGAGAATGCTATTTATAATCGAAAAAAGAGAATTTTGTTCAAAATCCTTTTGGATCAAGATAAAAGGCTCTCAAGGAAATCTCCGATAAAATAGGAAAGGGTAGCTGCTGCTCCTCCAAGAATCAAGGTCTCAAGGACACCGCGAATTCGTGAAGTACTCGTTACGGCGCTTTTTAGAAAACCGATCGAGATAAAGCACAAAGCCGTCAAAACGGATGAAATGAGAAACAGGTTCTGCCCGCTAGGATTGAAGTAGTCTATCACATAGATCAAAAGTGGTACGAGCCCAAACAGTCCAAACGAAAGAAAAGTCACACTTCCCATCGCAAATGGCGATTTGGTTTCTTCTGCCATTTCCAGTTCTTCCTTCATCATCACATCCACCCACCGATCTTTGTCGGCAGTGATGGTGTCTACTACCTGCTCAAGCAAATCGCCAGAAAACCCCTTTGCCTCGTATATTTCGCGAATTTCTTCACGCTCTTTCTCGGGCAAATGATCCACTTCCCAGTACTCAATTGCTTTGTGTTTCTCGTAATTCTGCTTTTCCGATTTTGTAGAAAGGAAGCTACCAACGGACATAGCAAAACCATCTGCGATCAAATTGGCGAACCCCAAAATGATAATGATGGAACTTTCAAGGCCAGCTCCTGCGGATCCTGCAACTACCGCAAACGTTGTTACGCTTCCGTCAATACCACCGTAGACAAACTCTCCCAGGTAATCCTGAAATTTCTTAAAGAAACTTTTTTCGCCATGGATTTGATCCTCTGCATGTGCATGCGAATGATGATGTGCATTCATAACGGAAAGCTAGTCTGATAGCAGTTAATAGTCAATTCAAATTGGACTCCTGTCCTACGAGATGGCTCCATCAGTACGTGTGCTTAGTGCTCCCTCACTGTTCATAATCTTGTTTTGATGATCGATGGATTCCTGGTGCACAGCTTTTAGGTATCTGATCATAAATTTTTCTGAAAGTCCCTGAAGAGCTCCATTTTCTGTCGCCTTGGTAATTATTTCCTCCCATCGCTGTGTTTGAAGGATGGTAACTCCCTTCTCCTTTTTGACAATACCTATATTTTCAGCAACCTGCATCCGCTCTCCTATCAATTGCAACAAATCATTGTCGATGATATCAATCTGCTGCCTTAACATGTCAAGCTGAGTATTGAGGCTTTCATCAGATACATTTGGTTGACGTACCACAAGCTTATCCAAAATCTCTTCTAGCGAATCTGGCGTTACTTGCTGTGCTTTGTCGCTCAAGGCCACTTCTGGGTTGATGTGTGATTCCAGCATTAAGCCGTCAAAATCCAAATCCAACGCCTGCTGCGACACGGGGAGCAGAAGTTCACGCTTTCCACCAATGTGACTTGGGTCACAGATCATCGGAATCTCAGGGAACCTTCGCTTCATTTCGACAGCCAGTTGCCATTTCGGTTCATTACGGTAGATACTTTTTCCGTGCTGTGCGAAACCTCTGTGGATCATGCCAAGCCTGGTAATACCAGATTTGTTCAACCGCTCGAGTGCTCCCGTCCAGAGTTCTAAGTCAGCATTGAGTGGATTTTTTACGAAAACCGTCGCATTCGTGCCTTTCAAAGCATCGGCAATTTCCTGGACAGAAAAGGGATTAACCGTGGTTCGTGCCCCAATCCACAGGACATCAATTTGCTGCTTCAACGCCTCGAACACATGGTTGAAGTTGGCTACCTCAACCGAAACTGGAAGGCCCGTTTTTTCCCTTGCTTTTACCAACCACTCCAAACCAACTGCTCCGACTCCCTCAAAGTTGTTGGGTCTTGTCCTTGGCTTCCAAATTCCAGCTCTCAGAAGATCTACCTTCCCAGTTTTGGCAATGGCCTCACAAGTACTCAATAGTTGTTCTTCTGACTCAGCACTGCATGGACCAGATATTATCACTGGTCGCTTTTGCTTTAAAATGTCTATTTGCTCAATCTTCATTACTTATTTTTCATCAATTAATTCTTTCTAACACTTCTTTGAACATCTTTGGGTCGCTGCAAAGGGAAAAACGAATATACTGATCTCCCGCACTTCCGAAAATCATTCCAGGTGGAACAAAGACCCGATAATCATTTAACAATTTATCTGCGAAATACTCTCCGCTTATTTCATTTTTCGGAATCCTCGCCCAAACAAACATCCCCACTTGATCCTTCTGATACTTGCATCCTAATTGATCCGCAATTTGCAGTACCAGCTCTTTTCTTTCTCTGTACTTTTCATTGAGGGAATCATACCAGGATTGCTCCAATTTTAGCGCTTCAATGGTGGCTTTCATTACGGGCTTGAACATTCCTGAATCCATGTTGCTCTTGAAAATCAACACCTTCGAAATAAGTTCCGCATTCCCACTTAATGTGCCTATTCTCCAACCTGACATATTATGAGATTTACTCAAACTATTTAACTCCAGAAGAAGTTCATCCGGCTTTCGTCCTTCCAATATGCTGGTAGGTTTCTCGGTAAGTGTAAAGCTGTAAGGATTGTCATTGACCAGTATGATTCCCTGTTTGGAACAAAAACTACGAAGATCTTCGAAAACTTCAATCGGTGCTGAAGTGCCCGTCGGCATGTGCGGATAGTTTACACACATCAACTTTACCCTAGTGAGGTCACTTGCCGCCAATGCTGATAAATCAGGAAGGTAATTATTCTGCTCATCCAATTCGTAAAACCGTGGGGTCCCTCCAGCAAGTTTCGCTGCAGAGGCATACGTAGGATATCCGGGATTCGGAATTAAAACTTCGTCACCCTCATTCAAGAATGCCATGCAGATGTGCATGATTCCCTCCTTGGATCCGATCAAGGGAAGAATCTCCGAATCCGGATTAAGGGTGACGTTGTAGAACTTCTGATACCATTCGGAAAATGCTTCTCGCAACTCAGGAATCCCCTTGTAGCCTTGGTACCTGTGAAATTGAGGGTCATCGAGGCTTTGAACCAGGGCCATCTTCACTTCTTTGGGAGGCTCCATGTCTGGACTTCCAATCCCCAGATTAAGTACATTTTTTCCTTCTCGATTTAAACCGTCAATCTCCCTTAGTTTCTGAGAAAAATAGTACTCACCGATTCCTGTAAGTCGATTTGAAGTTAATTGATCAACCATGTGTTTCTCCTTTCTTATAAGTACCTAGAATCTGATGATGAATTGTCATTTCCTCCAGAATCGCTTTTAATAACTCTACTTGCTTGATAGACTCAAAGTCGAGTGTTGCAAAAAATCCGTAGTCCGAATTTTTGCTAGGAACAGGATGAGACTGTAGCTTGGATAAGTTCAGCCCTAGCCCGCTGATCACTGAAAGAAGCTGTGCTAAAGACCCTGGAGAGTGCTTAGTTTGGAAGTAGATGGACATTTTATTAAGCTCCTCGGAAAGCGGTTTAGCGTCATCTCGTTTCAGCACCAAAAATCTGGTGTAGTTGAGTTTATGATCTTCAATGCCTGCTGCTAAGACATTCAATCCGTGCTCCGAAGCAGCAAGATTTCCTGCAATGGCTCCGACACCTTTCAAGTTATTCTCGAGAATATGCCGTGCACTACCCGCGGTATCAAAAGCTTCAACAACTCTTTTATCTGAAATGGTGCTCAAAAAAGAACCACACTGCCTTAACGCCATTTGATGCGAATGGACTTCATCCAGCCCTTCAATGGACTCCCCATCTAAAGCTAGCAGGTTGAGCTTAACTCGGATACCTACTTCTCCGCATACCTCCAGACCAGATTGTCTCAACAGGTTGTAGTTGGGAATGATGCATCCAGCAAGGGAATTCTCAATGGCCATAACGCCATAGTCCGAATCTCCGTTAATTGTGCTTTCAGTCACATCGCTAAACGTGATGCATTCAAGCAACGAGATCTCTTTTCCAAAAAGATAGCTGGAAGCCTCATGATGAAAACTCCCTCTGACCCCCTGAATAGCAATTTTTAGCTCTTTTTCCATCTTTTTTATTCAAAAAAAAAGCCTCCGATGGGGAGGCTTTTTATATATTTTCTGCAAATTATATTATAGCCACCCCTTTATCCGGTAAGGAAAAAAGTAGAAACTAAAATAAAATGTTGCTGTCCTGTTCATATTTGACTCAAATAAAGATGAGATTTTTTTTAAAACAAACAAAAGCGAATAAAACTTTAAGAATCTTTGACCTCCACCAACTCGATGATCAGAACCTGACCTTCGTAGTTGTTGATGACCATTTTTACAAAACCATATTCCTGGCTAAACCAAAAGTCATTTATTGAAGTTCCGAAATCAGCTGTTGTGGTTGCTTTGATATGCCAAGCATCCAAATTGCTAAATTCAGTTTCTACCTTTTCAAAATCAAGCACCTGGTATGTACTGTTCAGTGTATGATTCGACCACCGCCCCCAGTTTTCATAATTATTTCCTCTTGAAGTCCACTGTGTGCTTCGTTCCAGTGGAAGTTTCACATATGGGAAGGCTGCAACTTGAGTAAAAAGATATTGATTAGACCTGAACGGATGCATCCAAACCGTCTCTTCCGTCTCGATGATTCCAGTTACTTCACTCACTCTCCATCCGCTAGCAAATTCCGGGTTGATAGTGTACTGTTTGATGAAATCAATCTTGGTGCTGTCGAACGCATACTGAATCGCGATCTCATCTTGCGACTCTGGTTCATAGGCCCAGTCTCTTCCAGTGGCCATCATCCAGATGTAATCATCGGAGATAAGATTAAATTGATTGTCCCAGTATCTGGCTCTGAAAACGTACTCGCGGCAAGGCTTGAATATTTTTCTAAGATTCGTATTGACTTCTGATACTCCCTCTTCGCAAGAGACCCTTCTCTCAAAGGCATATTTCTTTGGATTGCATGCAAATGCCGAAACCATAACAAGCAACAGGCAACTGATCCGCATTCTAAAAATCGCAGCTTCCAATTGGAGAGCCATCTGGAGCCTTGATCACATCACCAGATTTATACTCCGAAGGATCATCTAAAAATCGGTCTATCTGATGGAGAACGTACTGGTAATAATCACCGTCTTCGTTTGCTCGCCTGCTGGTTCTTCCCGCAGCGTATGCTCTCACATTTTTGATTCCAGCCAAAGATTTTGCCCTTACCTCATCATACGCTCGATCGCTCACTGCCAATCGCATCAAATGATTTAGCATTTCCATTTCAACAACCCGTTGAAGGGTTCTTTCCAATCGATCACTACTTGGTTTTTTCCAGACAGAATTAATCGTGTGTTCTAGTACCAGATAGTACCCTGGCTGTGAAATCGGCTGACGTGCCTTGTAGGTTACCAATCGATTTGCCCTGTCTGCATTGAAAAGAAACTTAAAAGGCAAGCTTGCTGTCGTTTCAACTGCAGCCAGGTAATCAAAGGCAGGCCCCGTTTTGGATTGGAATGTTTCGCGTGTTCGAGGATATCCAAATGCACGTGGTGGGATCTTCCCAATTAGTGTTTCTGGAAGAATCAGGTTTTCAACTTTCACCGTGTTCAGGAGCGCATCCAAGGCTGACAGCTGTCTTTTGCTGGTTAAGAAGCTCGTGGTTACCTGGCCATCTCCCCTAAGCGCGTAGGTATACTCCAAGCCTCCAACAAGTTTCGAGGTAGCGTCCACTTGATATCTGTGAAACAAGTACATTGGGACGAGCACTTCCTCTATTGAACTCATTGGCATGCCCGTCCGAATGGCTTTCTCGGAAAAATCATCAAGTATTTTTCTTCGTATGTCCATCATTCTGTTAAGCTCTCCCTGAGCACTGTTTCCATTGTCCCATAAATGGGCTCCCGCATGCAATCCACTGGCAGGTCGAGCATCTTGATCTGTGATGTATTTTAAACCAGACGCGAATGCATCGTTTAGAACTTTGTTCAACTTGTCTTTATTTTCTCCATCTGCAAAATCACTGTACCCGAAGGTGATCGTTACTTTATCCCAAGCGCCAATCTTGTCATCATAGGCCTCACTGAGATCGATGTTTCCATCATCATCCATTTTCACGTATGGGTGCGGATAGTCCATAACCGAGGCTCGGTTATTCACACTAGAAGCAAAGTTGTGCGAAAGACCAATCGTATGTCCCACTTCATGAGCAGACAATTGGCGTAGACGTGCCAGAGCCATTTCTGTCATCGGATTTGCAGATTCATTACCGTTTTCAAAAGGCTGAAGAAGGCCCGTGGCAATCAGGAAATCCTGTCTGACCCGTAACGAACCCAAACTAACATGTCCCTTCACTATTTCTCCTGTACGTGGATCCGTAATGCTACTTCCGTAACTCCACCCTCTCGTCGAACGGTGCACCCATTGAATCACATTGTATCTCACGTCCATTGGATGTGCTCCTTCCGGCATTACCTTCACTTGAAAGGCATTGCGATATCCAGCAGCTTCAAAGGCTTCATTCCACCAGCTTGCTCCCTCTATAAGAGCTGATCGAACGGGCTCAGGAGCACCTCTATCGACGTAGTAAATAATTGGTTCAACCGCCTCACTCACCGCTGCATTTGGATCCTTCTTTTTGAGTCTGTGGCGGACAATGAATTTCTTGACCAGAGGATCTTCAATTGGTGTCGCATAATCCTGATAAGTCATGCTATTAAACCCTGAGCGGGTATCGAATTCTCTTGGTGTGTAATCGCTGTCTGGAAGTTCGATTAACGAATGATGGGTTCTGACACTAATTGAATTTGAACTAGGAGTTACCGACCGTATCCAGCCCCCTTGTGCTGAACCACCAAATGTGAGAAGTGCTTCAAATTCTGTGTTTTTTGGAAAATTGAAAGTCGCATCCATGTAGATAGCGGATCTGCTTTTATCCAGATTGTAGCTTCCTTGCTTGGAGTTCTTAAGTCGACCGCTCACGTTGTGAGAATCTCTCATCAGAAAATCTGTTATGTCAATCAGGTAGGCAGATGCATTTTTCGATTTGATCTCAAAGCCACCAATAACGGAGGACGCAAACGCCTCGGCAACCGACTTGACTTCATCATTATTGTCACTAACTGCCCGATAGTCCTGATTGGGCTGGATTAGCAATAATTTGTTTCCATGTTTTTGAAATTTCACAACACGCTCCTGGCCCAACTGCCCTCTATCCAATCCAATATCATTTGACCCAATCCCCGCAGCTAGTGAATTCACATAGAGGAATTCCACATCGACTTTATCAACTTCCAGAAAGATCCGACCAATTTCTTCGTCATAGTAGAAATTAAAATATCCTTCCTGCCTGTCCATCCCACCAGTGAACAAGGTAATTCCATCAGAATTTGTGGGCGCGGATGGTGCGGAAGTCGTAGGCGTGTTGGCTGGCTGGCAGCCTGCAAGCACAAAGAGTAAGAAAAGAATGCTAAAGGTTATGGAGTGTCTCATTTCATTATATTTAATGAATTAATTGTAATTCTGTCAGTGCGATAACTTGTCATATTGAGGTTCTCGAAATGTGTCCCCATGCAAGGTTTCGATAAACTCAACCTGACTACTTTGTATCTCGATTGATAATTTTTTAAAACGAAGGCTTAATATAAAACATTGGTTACGACAATCATCATAGTAATTGTATCTATCTATATTATCACCAATGTAGCGGCGTATTTCTTACAGGAAAAACTTTTATTCAAGCCGGAAAAGCTCCCGTCAGATTTCAAATTCAAGTATTCAAACCAGAAGAGCGAGGAGCACAATCTTTACATAGGTGATGATATTCGTATCAACGGTATTCATTTTAGCATACCGGAGCCAAAAGGTGTCGTCCTTTATCTAAAAGGAAATTCCAAGTCGATCAAGGGCTGGGGAAAATTCGCTGTAGACTTTACCCGCCTGGGTTTCGATGTCGTTATGGTTGACTATCGCGGTTTTGGAAAGAGCAAGGGAAAAAGATCAGAAGCCGACATCAAGGACGACATGCAAAAGGTGTATGACATTCTCAAAAGCAGAGTGGATGAAAAATACATCGTGATCTACGGACGATCCATGGGTTCAGGGTTTGCGACTAAGCTAGCCAGCCGGAACGACCCAAGAATGTTGGTGTTGGAGTCACCTTATTATAGTATGACCAAAATGGCTAAGCGTTACATTCCTTTTATGCCAGCATCCCTAATTCTTCGTTTTCCACTGAAAACGTATAAATGGATCCAATATGTCACTTGCCCAATCAAAATCATTCACGGCACAAGCGACAAGTTGATTCCTTACAAAACCAGTCTTTCACTTTCAAAAATAAACCCAGAGGTTACACGTATTTACTCAGTAATTGGAGGAGGGCACAACAACTTGCACACCTTTGAGGAGTACCATAGAATGCTAGACGAGATTATGGCATCCAAAGATTTAAAAGCGATTAGCCCTGAGGAGACGAGTTTGACATTCACGAAAAAACCAACCAAGGCAGAAAGCCCTGAGAAATAACACAAACAAAACTTGGCATTTTTAAAAATTACTTTCGTAAGTCTAATTACGCTCTACATTCTTGTCGGGCTGGGTGTTTACTTTCTTCAGGAAAAACTCATCTTCCTTCCAGAGGAGTTAGACAAGGACTTTTCATACGATTTTCCGGCCGAATTTGAGGAGCATTTTCTCGAGATGGAAGATGGAGGGGTGATCAATGTCCTCCATTTCAAAAGCGACAGTTCCAAGGGACTGATCCTCTATTTTCATGGCAACGCAGGCAGTCTGCGACGTTGGGGTGACGTGACCTTGCCATTTGTTGACAAAGGTTTCGACGTATTGATCATGGATTACCGGGGCTATGGAAAAAGCACTGGAAGTCGTACGTATCAAACGCTGCTATCGGATGCAGACAGGTTGTATAAATTTGCATTGGATCGTACATCAGAAGATCAATTGATCGTTTTTGGAAGATCCTTGGGCTCGTCGTTTGCCTCTTACCTGGCGGGCAAAAACAATCCTTCCAAGTTGATTTTGGAAACACCATTCCTAAGTTTAGGTGATATGGCAAATCGTGTTGCTCCCATTTATCCGCCGAGCTATTTTCTCCGATTTAATTTCAAGAATCATAAATCACTTGAAGGTGCAAAATGCCCTATTTACATTTTTCATGGAACAGAAGACAATGTTGTGCCATTAGAATCTGCCCAAAAACTGTACGATACGCTTGATCCCAATCAGGCACAGCTATTTATCATCGAAGATGGTGGGCACAACGATCTGTCAGGATTTACCAGATATAATGAGGAACTGAGCAAAATCCTGGGCAGTGAGTGAAAGTCTCTATTTCATTGCGGTCGTTCCACCTGATGACATCCAAAACGAAATCACCAACCTCAAACATGTCATTGCTGAAAAGTTTGGAAGCAAACATGCGCTAAACGCTCCTCCTCATATCACCCTCCATATGCCTTTCAAATGGAAGGAAAAAAAGCTCAAAAAGCTCCAGGAGACCATTCAAGAAATCAACTCCGATATAGATCCCTTTAGTGTTCAGCTCAATGGGTTCGATTTCTTTGAACCGAGAGTGGTTTTTGTTGATGTCAAGGAAAATGAAAAATTGGACAACCTGCAGAAGCTCGTGGTAGATCGATGTAGAAAGAAGTTAAAGCTGGACAACGGAAACTACAAGGGACAGGTGTTTCATCCGCACATGACGATAGGTTTTCGAGACCTGAAGAAACGGATGTTTTATGAGGCAAAAGAGTATTTTGAGGAGAAAAAGGCAAGTTTCGAGTTTCGAGTGGAGAAGGTGGAATTGTTGAGGCATGATGGAGAGAGGTGGCTAATCCTAAAATAATTGGGAAATACTAATATTATTAGTATTTTTATACCTGATGAAGAAATCAGGATATGCAGATCTACCTCTACACGGCGGCCATGTACCAAAATGGCTAACCGAACGAATGGCTCTACTGGGTGGAGCGATCACAGATGCCATACTAATTGAATACGGAAAAAAGGAGTTCGTTCGACGACTAAGTGATCCCGCTTGGTTCCAGTCGCTGGGCTGTGTGATGGGAATGGATTGGCACTCTTCAGGAATCACCACCTCTGTTATGGGCGCATTGAAGGCTGCCATAAATCCCAGAGCCAAAGAATTTGGCATCTACATCTGTGGCGGACGAGGGAAACAAAGCAGACAAACCCCCGACGAATTACTAAGAGTAGCTGACAGAACGGGATTGAACGGGCATGCACTTGTCCGAGCGAGCAGGCTAACAGCGAAAGTTGATAACACTGCCATTCAGGATGGCTTTCAGATTTACCTCCATTCATTTGTGGTCTCTGATGAAGGAGACTGGTCAGTAGTACAACAAGGTATGAATTCCGAATCTGGCTATGCTCGTCGTTATCATTGGTCTTCTGATAACCTGAAGAGTTTCATAGATGAACCACACACATTTGTTTACGGAAAAAATCAAGGCTACATATTGAACCTCACTCATCGCTTTGCGGGGGAAACCAGAAATAGGATCGTTTCGATTGGCAAAGAAAATCCTACCAAAATGGTGAATGAGATTCGAAAAATACACCTTCCTCCTCATCATGATGTGAGACAGAAGGATGTAGACCTGAAGAGACTGGGTGCAGTGCTTGCCCTATCTCACGAACTACCAACAAATGACTTTGAAGATCTTTTGCTAGTAAATGGTTTAGGTCCAAGAACATTGCAATCCCTAACACTCGTCAGCGAAGTGATCTATGGCACGAGCTCCCGGTTCGCTGATCCTGCACGTTTCTCTTTCGCTCACGGAGGAAAAGACGGTCAGCCATTTCCAGTTCCCACGAAGGTCTATGATGAAAGTATAAGCATACTCAAGACTGCCGTTGCGCGCGCAAAGATTGGAAGCTCTGATAAATTGAAAGCTCTCAAGTCACTTTCTAAAGCCGCTGAAAAATTGGAGACAAACTTTCATCCAAATGGAAATCTGGAGGATGTCATTCAAAAAGAGAGAAACGATTCGTGGAAGTACGGAGGAAAGACTGTTTTTGGCAAGGCCAAGAAACCAAGAGCAATTCAGGGATCGCTATTTTAAATTGAACAAAATCACACTATCTTCGTGTACACTATAGTCGTGTACTTATGAAAAATATTACACTTTCTGCAAATGAATCTTTAATTGAACGTGCTCGGGAAAAAGCAAAGAATGAGAAGACTACTTTAAATAATCGCTTTCGCGAATGGCTTGAAAACTATGCCTCGGGGAAAAATAGAGCGGAAGAGTATGAGACTTTGATGTCCCAACTTGACTACGTTAAAATTGATAGGAAGTACTCAAGAGATGAATTGAATGAAAGGTAAGTTCTTCCTTGATACCAATATTCTACTTTATTCATTTGCAATTGATCAAGATGAAAAGAAGATCAAGGCAAAGAACTTAATCGCTACTGCACTCGACAGTAATCTTGGAATAATTAGCTTTCAGGTAATACAAGAATTTCTAAACGTAATGTCGAAGGGGAAAGAAGCATTGATGAAAGAAAAAGACCGAGAGCTATATCTTGAGAAGACATTATTCCCTTTGTTTCAAATCTATCCTTCCAAAGAACTTTACTTAAAAACGATTGAGATTCAGGAAAGATGGAAATATTCATTTTACGATTCATTGATCATTTCAGCGGCACTATTTGGAAATTGCAGCACGCTTTATTCGGAAGATTTACAACATGATCAAAAAATCTTTGGCCTTACAATCAAGAATCCATTCTGACCGTAGTCCTACTCCTCCCAAACAAATACCCGTTGATCTTTCCCTTTGAAAAGTCGTGCACTCTTTACTTTGTCAAATGCGCGAAAGTGGATAAGGTTTTCCTGATCGTCAAAAGTCTCATGGAGCAGGCTGTTCCAAATCGTAATCGTCCGAAGTTTTTTCACTTTCTCAATTTCCATATACGCCCACATCACCTCGCCCTCAATCTCCGCACCAAGGTAATTCACATCGAACTCGCCTTTTTCGTCATAAACTTTGAATTTTTCAGGTATGTACTTGCTCAGATTCTCATTTATGAATTCCCAATTTTCTTTCAGGGTTATGTCCATTGTTTTATTTCCTGAGTATTCCTGTATTGCAACTTCAAGGTCGTCTAGAAAGATTCGAACACTTATCTGAATTGCCTTTTCTTCCTCCTTATACTTCACTTCAGATACACTGACATGAAAGGGGTGAAGCAAGGATTGAACGACAAAAAGTACAGCTGAAATCATGAGCCAAAACTAAGCAAATGTCATACCTGTAATCAATACCACTCATCAAATGATTTTTCATATTGCAAGAAATTGATGCAATCATCTTAATCCTTATCCTATATTCGCTACCCCATGAGTGAATTTGCCCTGTATTATGGTCTCGGATTGGATCATATTTTGGATGTAAATGGTTATGATCACATCCTGTTTGTCATTGTTCTTTGTGCACTCTACCAATCGTCCGATTGGAAAAAAGTCCTAGTTCTCATAACGGCATTTACCCTCGGGCATTCCATCACATTAGCTCTCGCGACATTAGAATTGATTCGTATCAATGCAGACCTCATAGAATTTTTAATTCCGCTGACTATTCTAGTTACAGCAGTTTCAAACCTCTTTACCAAAGAACACAACATCGCCAGCGGAAAATTGTACCGAAACTATGTCTACGCGGGCTTCTTTGGGCTCATTCACGGGATGGGTTTTTCTAACTATCTCAGAGCGCTTTTGGGTGGAGACTCCTCGATCGTTCTCCAGCTATTTGCCTTTAATGTAGGCTTAGAGGTCGGTCAAATAATAATTGTTGGAATATTTATGGTTGTTAGCTTCATTTTCGTTTCCATAGGAAGTGTTAGCAGGAGAGATTGGAAAATGATTATCTCCTCAGCCGCGGGTGGAGTTGCACTCATGTTGATGATGGATACACCTTATTTGAACTAACCGGCTAGCCGGTGTAATTGATGATTTTAAAAAACAAACTAAAGTTTTAACCGATGAAAAATAATTTTCTACTAGTAGCTTCTTTTTTGATTGGATTCTCTGTGGTGGCGCAGGACCAGAAGCAAAAGGACACTGAATGGGAACGAAAGTTCGAGCAGTTGGGCACTACACTCCCAACACCTAATTCTTACCGAACAGCTTCTGGAGCTCCGGGAAAAGAATATTGGCAACAAAAGGCCGACTACAAAATGAAAATCGTACTGGATGATAACACCCAGACAATTACAGGTAGTGAAACAATCACCTACTTCAACAATTCCCCCGATGACCTGGAGTATTTGTGGCTTCAGCTTGATCAAAATATGCGAGCTGATGATTCAGAATCTCCATTGATTAGCACAAATTCAATTGATGGTGTGATGAGTGCCAAAGCAATCATGAACGTCACAGGAAATCCAGACTACGATGGTGGGTTCAAGATAGCTGCTGTCAAAAACAATGGAGGTAATTCGATGGACTATATCATCAATAAGACCATGATGCGCATCGATCTCGAAAAGCCGCTTGCATCAGGTTCTAACATGTCGTTCAGCATTGATTGGAGCTACGCGATAAACAACCGAATGACTGGAGGTGGAAGATCGGGTCTTGAGTATTTCGAAGCAGAAGACAATTATTTGTACACTATTGCGCAGTTTTTCCCTAGAATGGCAGTGTACGCTGATAATGAGGGATGGCAAAACAAGCAGTTCCTGGGCAGCGGTGAGTTCACCTTAACCTTCGGTGATTACGACTATGAACTGACAGTTCCTGAAGACTTTATTGTAGGAGCAACAGGAACATTACAGAATCCAAAAGATGTTTTAACTGCCGCGCAAATTGAGCGGTTCAATAAAGCTAAAACCTCGTATGACAAACCAGTAATAATCGTTACCGAAGAAGAAGCCAGAAAGAATGAGCAGTCGAAATCGAAGAAAACAAAGACCTGGAAATTCAGCGCAAAAAATGTACGAGATCTTGGTTTTTGTGCCTCTAGAAAATTCATCTGGGACGCAATGGCAGTCAAGCTCAGCGAGGGGAATGAGCCACTTGCTATGTCCTACTATCCCAAAGAAGGAAATCCACTGTGGGAGGAATGGTCAACTGTTGCCGTAGCTCAGACACTTAAGACATACTCGAAATACACGACTGAATACCCGTACCCAAAAGCAATATCAGTTCATACAGCTTCCATCGGGATGGAGTACCCAATGATCTGTTTCAATTTTGGAAGACCAAATGCTGATGGCACGTACACCGATCGGACCAAATACGGAATGATTTCCGTTATCATTCACGAAGTAGGGCACAATTTTTTCCCGATGATTATCAATTCCGATGAACGCCAATGGACTTGGATGGATGAGGGTTTGAACACCTTCGTGCAGTACCTCGCTGAGCAGGAACTCGACCCAGATTATCCATCAAGGAGAGGGCCAGCCGCGAACATCGTTCCATATATGAGTGGCGAGCGTGGTCTTGTTAGACCGATCATGACCAATTCGGAGCAGATCAGACAGTTTGGGAACAACGCCTATGCAAAACCCGCTACTGCACTAAATGTGCTCAGAACTACCATAATGGGTCCAGAGCTTTTCGATAAGGCATTTAAGACCTATTCAGAGCGATGGGCATTCAAACACCCTACTCCAGCAGATCTGTTCAGAACGATGGAAGACGCCTCTGCCGTAGACTTGGACTGGTTTTGGAAAGGCTGGTTTTACGGAACAGACAATGTTGATGTTGCCCTCGCTGACGTCAAGTGGTTCCAGATGAAAACAGAAGAAGATGGACTGGAGACGCGTAGCATCAAAGGCGCGAGTCAGGCAATTGATGGCAACAATATGGTGGAACGGAATTTTGGCGATGCGCCAGAAACCTTCGATTTTGAAGAATCGTCTGCCTCCAGCGAGTACCGTCAAAAGTTCGATAATGACAAAGTCAAGAAAAGTGCTGATGGAAAGAACTTCTACGAGTTGAAATTCCAAAACAAAGGAGGGCTTGTAACACCTATAATTGTTGAGTGGACCTTCACTGACGGAACAACGGAAATTGATAAGATTCCTGCTGAGATCTGGAGAAAGAATGAACAAGAAGTCACTAAAGTCTTTATGAAAGAAAAGCAAGTGGCCAAAATTGTTATAGATCCAGACAAAACCACGGCAGATACCTATGTTGAAGATAACGTTTTTCCAAGAACAGAATCCGCCGATCGTTTTGAAAAATTCAAGAAAGGCGAATAATTAGATCCTACCTAACTTATTTCGAAAGGGATGCTAGATGCATCCCTTTCTTTTTGATTCGTTGATTACCTTTGAAATCAAACCTATCAACATGAAGCAACTAGCATTTCTTTCTCTTGGCGCAATTGTACTATTCTCCTGCTCCAGAAGCACAAACACCGAAGACAATTCAGGAGTTGACGAAACAGGTGAATACGTCGAATACAACAATCCTCCCGCAGAAGGATTTAATCAGGAAGGCTCTGACCTGTTAGCCACTTTGCTTGCAGACAAAGTGATGAATGCCATGGGAGGGAGAAAAGCTTGGGACGAAACCAGGTTTATATCCTGGACCTTCTTCGGTAGAAGAAATCATGTGTGGGATAAGCAGACAGGAGATGTTAGAATTGAAGATCCCTCAAAGGAGCTGGTTATCTTGATGAACATAAACTCCATGGAAGGGAAGGTTCAACTTGCAGGAGAGGAATTCGCAAATGCAGACTCGGTATCCAAGTACCTTGATAGTGGCAAACGTATGTGGATCAATGATTCCTACTGGCTTGTGATGCCATTTAAACTAAAAGATTCTGGAGTGACTTTGTACTACATCGGTGAGGATACAACAATGGCAGGCACGAAAGCTGATGTTATCCGACTAACCTTCGAAGATGTTGGGGTGACACCAGAGAATTTCTACAACATTTGGGTTGACTTCGATAGCAAGCTTGTAACACAATGGGCCTACTATCCAAGTATTGAGAATTCAGAGCCAAGTTTCACGACTTCCTGGAGTAACTACAAAAAATACGGGAATATCTTACTTGGCGATGAACGTGGAGATAAACCTGCCATTAGCAACATTCAGGTTCTTGAGGCTGTGCCAGAAGATACATTCACTTCCTTTCAGTTGCCTCCACAGTAGCCATTCTCATAGCGGGATCCAACCACTTATTTGTTGAGAATAACGTAATAACAGTCTCTACTTTAGAGAAACTTTGTCAAATTTGAGGTTTACCATGCTGAACGAGGCTTCCTCTATCGTACTTATTCTAAACATTGCTCAGGCGCTGTTAGCCTTTATCGTAATGTTTCTTCTGAACCGTTTTTACAAAAACTATCAGAACAAGTATTTTCAGTACTGGTCCTGGAGTTGGTTAGGTCTTATGGTCCACATGATTGGCTCAACGATCGCTCTTGCTAGCGTCTTTTATCTGGGTCCATACAATCCTCTAAGAACACCCATATCAATAATCACCGTAATGGCTGGTCTCCTCCAATCTATGTGGCTATTGATTGGTTCCTACGAACTCTCACGCCAAAGAGAATTTGATAAAAAGTGGGTGAGAGTCAGTTCTGGATTGATATTCATCATTGCGCTAGTACTAGTGCTCCTCTACAATGGGGATCCTGATGCTGGTCTATTAAGAGTTTTTCTACGAGTTGGCGTAAAGTCTTTGTTCTCAGGCTTCGCTTTTATTTTCTCAGCAATACTTATTTTGAGGTTGTGGAATTCTGGCATCGGCGTGAAGTTTATTTTCGCGGCATTCTTACTTTTTGGCTTAGAGCAAATCAACTACTGCCTTTCTTTTCTGGCACCCGTAGCTGGCTTCACTCACATTATCGAAACTCCCTATTACTTAGGAATTATTGATTTCCTGCTGCAGGCAGTCATGGGTATCGGGATGATCATTAGCGTCCTTGAGCTCGAAAGAGATAAACTAAAAAAGGCAAACAGCGAATTAGATACCTTCCTATATCGCTCCTCCCATGATTTAAGAGCTCCACTAACAGCGATTCTTGGATTAACAACTGCCACTAAGCGAATGAAAGATCCAGAAGATGTCAGGGAGTTTCTAGACCTTATTCAGATCAAGGTTCAGCAAGCCGACAAGGTAATCAAAGACATAATCACACTAAGAAAAGGACAGCAAGTTGGGTTAACTATTTCAAAAGTCAATGTGACTGAAACAGTTTCAAGAATTTTTGACTTGCTTAGTTCTCCCGCCAACAAAAAGATTAAACTGCATTTAGAAGCCGGCCAATACATGTTGGTGACAGATCAGGAGAAATTGGACACCGCCTTCGGAAACGTCTTATCCAATGCAATAAAGTATCATAATTTGGATCAGCCCAACCCAAGGATCAGCGTCTTGATCAAAAAAATCGAAAATGGACTAGAGGTAAGAATAGAAGACAATGGAATCGGAATTAAGGAGAAGTACCTAGCCAAGATATTCAACATGTTTTACCGCGCCAACACGAACTCGCAAGGATCAGGTCTGGGCCTTTATCTCACCAAGGATGCAATAACACAAATGGGCGGTAAAGTTGAGGTTTATTCAAAACTGGGAGTAGGAACAACTTTCAAATTCACTTTGAAAAACCTGCAGTAGAATTTGTCAAAGAACTGACAACAAATGACTCCTTCTAAACTATTTCTCCGAAAAATACCTTTATTTGGAGAACCCTAAAGACATAACATGAAAGCAATTTGGAATGACCAAGTAATCGCGGAGAGCGATGATACAATTGTAGTAGAAGGCAATCACTACTTTCCTGCAAACTCTATAAACAAAGAGTACTATAAGGAAAGTGAAACGCACTCTGTATGCCCGTGGAAAGGCAAGGCGAATTACTATTCACTAGAGGTAGATGGTCAGGCGAATTCCGACGCAGCCTGGTATTATCCGCAGGCCAGCGAACTTGCCAAGAACATTGAGGGTTACGTTGCCTTCTGGAAAGGTGTCAAGGTCGAAAACTAATCAACTACTTTTTTCTAAAATCATATCCGATGTAGAAGGCCCTTAGCACCATTGCGAGTACCAGAGGCACTAATGGCATGCCCAATGGTTGAGGGAGAAATGCCCAAATGATCAGAAGTACACAATACCAAGACGCCGTTGCCTTAAAGTAGATTTTCATAAACTTTCTAAATTTTGCTCGATTTATGAAAAATGCAATGGGTAAATGAAAAGGAATAGCCCATAAGATATTTAGATTCCCTTTGGAAAGGTGCTCCGTTCCAAACCATAGAAAAACAACCCACAATCCGATAAATCCCACAAAGGAGAATAGCACTACATCTATCCAATTTGATCTCTTCCCTGTCTTGAAATTCTTGTTGGTGATAAATCCAACAACAAAAAACAAAAGGATAAATACATTTAATGGAGTCAGAATCGTATTCTCATTCGAATCACCCACGGGAGTAAACACCACTTCAGTTCTTGAGACCAGTGGCACTTCTGTGCTGTCAGTCTTCATTTTAGCATTAGCAAAAGCATTAAAGATGTAATCAGGTAAGAACATGTAATCATATCCAGGTGCCTCTTGATCTATTTGCTGGCCGAGGCCTAGGTTTATTCCAAATTTCCCCCAAGGTTGGTAGTCCAGGTAATCGTCCATGAGGTCTCTGACGGTCTTATCTTTTTCCACATAGGACGTATCAAAAACCACACGACTAGGATACAGTTCTTCGGTGATATCCCTAAGTTTTGTGGCACAATTATCATAAACATAGTTGTACAGGTAATCAGCATTTTCCGGCTTAATATTGTTTAGCAAATAGTCTGCAAATACTTGCTTTTCCTCTAATGTGAGATTTAAATATTGAGCCTTTATAGAGCGATTTAAGCTCTTCTGATGACTGATAAAAGGTTCATAGTATCTAGCCGCAACTTTGTAATTCAGAAGTCCCTTGGCAAAATTCAAAAAGAAATTGCCCTGATTGAAATCAAAGACACCATAGTCAAAGAGTAGATCAAGATTGCTTTCCGGATCATAAACACGGATTCCACTATGGCCAAATGCAGACCAAACTTCTCCTTGATACGGACCCATCGTAATGATGGCAATCTCCGCTCGATCGCTTAGCGTCACTTGAGCGGCCAGTCCAAAACAAAGAAATATCAGGAGAGGGGCAAGAATTGATTTCATAAACTAGTATCTAAGTCAGTCATTATATAGGTCTTTGATTTGGTCTGGCCTAGCCAGTTGGCGATCTTTGTCCCACATGCTTGTTGATCTTAACGATGCAATTTCAATTGCTTCAAAACTAACGCCAAAAAGAGTAGCAAATGCATCACGCATCTGGACCTCTTATCTGCGTTCAAAGAAAAGCGGAATTTCCAAAATTAGTGGACTACCAATAAGCATGGCAATCGAACCTACCACGGCATGCAATTTGAGATGCCCCGAATGCCCAAGCGGCCTACGCTCTTTTTCAAGGCCGACTGGAAAATTGGATACAGTGCTTTTTGAAAAAATAATCCAAGATGTAAGTGATCACCTGCTCTACCTCACCTTTTACTTTCAAGGTGAGCCATACCTGAATCCGGATTTTTTAGAAATGGTGAAGATTGCCAGTGATCACAAAATTTATACAACCACATCTACCAATGCACACTTTCTTGACGACAAGAACGCAAGAAGAACGATCGAGTCAGGATTGAACAGACTGATCATTTCGATTGATGGCGCCACGCAAGAAACCTACGAGTCGTATCGAAAAGAAGGGCAATTGGATAAAGTGATGGAAGGAACACGAAACATCATTCACTGGAGAAAAAAACTTCGAAATTCATCCATGAAGGTAGTCTGGCAATTCCTCGTCGTAAAACCCAATCAGCATCAGGTGGGAGAAATTAAGCGGCTTGCGAAGGAAATCGGGGTAGATAAAGTGGCCTTCAAAACTGCTCAGTTGTACGACTATGAAAATGGAAACGAGCTGATGCCTACCATAGACAAATACTCGAGATACAAAGCAAATGGAGACGGTACATTCTCGATCAAAAACAAACTGGAAGATAAATGTTGGAAGATGTGGAACTCCTGCGTGATCACCTGGGATGGTCAGGTGATTCCTTGCTGCTTTGACAAGGACGCTACACACAGCTTCGGCAATGTTACAAGTACAAAATTCAGAGATATCTGGTTCTCTAAGCAGTACCATACATTTAGAAACGCACTCTTAAACTCTCGTTCTGAGATAGAAATCTGTAAAAACTGCACGGAAGGTCTAAAGGTTTGGGCGTAACAACAATTTTGTAATAACTTCGTAATTACATTTAAAAGCGATGGAGACTTCTATTATACAAATCGGCAATTCAAAAGGGTTGCGGCTTAACAAGCAATTACTTGAACAATATCAAATTGTGGACAGGGTTGAATTAATTCTGGAAAAAGATCAAATAATCCTAAAACCTATCAATAAACCACGCAAGGGATGGGATGAAAAGTTCAAAGAAATGGCGAAAACGGGAGATGGTCAACTTCAGATAGATGATGTCTTTGAAGATGAGCGTTTTGAGGAGTGGAAGTAAACCAATACACCATTGTTCTTGTCAATCTCGACCCGACCATAGGCCGTGAAATTAACAAAACAAGACCTTGCGTGATCATCTCTCCCGATGAATTAAATGCAAATATCCGAACGATCACCATAGCTCCGATGACAACCAAATCCAGAAGATATCCAACACGAGTGAAAATCAAGCACAAGGGAAAAGCCGGATGGGTTATTTTAGATCAAGTCCGGGCGATCGATAAAATACGCATAGTTAAAAAGCTAGGTGTTTTAGATGAAAAGGAAATCCGTGAAGTCAAAAGTGTTATTAAAGAAACTTTTGTGGATTAGAAAGAAAAGTGGTGTTACCAATCGATATCTACAACTGATGCATTTATTTCGCAGTTCCAATTGGCAAAAATGAAGTTCGACCGAAAATCCAGATCCAACAAAGAGTTACTTAATATTTACAGAGAACTCGTAACCCCACGACTAATCGAAGACAAAATGTTGATCCTCCTTCGTCAGGGTAAGATCAGCAAGTGGTTCTCCGGAATTGGGCAGGAAGCCATTTCTGTTGGAGCCGCACTAGTCTTGGAGGAGGATGAATACATTCTCCCAATGCACAGAAACCTGGGGGTATTTACATCCAGAGGAGTGCCGTTAAGAAACCTGTTCTCTCAATTCCAGGGGAAAGCAAATGGGTATACCAAGGGACGTGATAGGAGCTTCCATTTCGGAACGCAGGATCACAATATTGTCGGAATGATCTCACACCTGGGTCCACAACTAGGAATTGCGGACGGGATCGCCTTGTCGCATCTACTAAAAAAGGAGAAAAAATTAAGCCTCGTCTTCACCGGCGATGGCGGTTCGAGTGAAGGTGATTTTCACGAAGCTATCAATGTCGCTTCTGTTTGGAATCTTCCAGTGATTTTCGTGATAGAAAATAATGGATATGGCCTTTCCACACCTAGCCGGGAACAATTTAACTTCGATTCCTTTCTTGTAAAGGGGCCTGCTTATGGCATTGAAGCGTATAGTGTCGAGGGGAACTCAATCCTTGAGGTTCTGAATGAACTTGAAGTTCTGGCGAAAGACATTCGTAAGAATCCACGGCCAATCATATTTGAAGCAAAGACCTTCCGAATGCGAGGGCATGAGGAAGCTTCTGGAACGAAGTACGTGCCAAGCAAACTCATGGACAAATGGGCAAAGAAAGATCCAATCATGAATTACGAGAAATTCTTGATAAAGGAGAAAGTTTGCCATGTCAAGGACATTGAAGAAATTCACAAAGAAATAAAAGCAGAGATCAATAAAGCCGTTAAGGAAGCATTTGCTGAGGACACCATCACTTCAGTACTAGAGAATGAACTCTCGGATGTTTACGCCGCTTTTCAGCAAACGGTGGTCCCAGCTACTGGAAAAGAAAGTGAAATTCGATTCATCGATGCAATTTCAGCAGGTTTGAGACAAAGTTTTGAGAAGTATCCCGATCTGGTACTAATGGGTCAGGATGTTGCAGATTACGGAGGAGCCTTCAAGATCACCAAAGGGTTCACTGATGCATTCGGAAAAGAGAGAATTAGAAATACTCCCCTTTGTGAGTCTGCCATTATTGGAGCTGCTCTTGGGTTAAGTATTGCTGGAATAAAATCAATTGTTGAAATGCAATTTGCCGATTTTGTAACCTGTGGATTTAACCAGATTATAAACAACCTCGCAAAAATTCATTATCGCTGGGGCCAAAATGCTGATGTGGTGGTCAGAATGCCAACAGGTGCAGGAGTAGGCGCCGGACCGTTTCATTCTCAATCCAATGAAGCCTGGTTTTTTCACACACCTGGGTTAAAAATTGTTTATCCCTCCAATCCACATGATGCAAAAGGTCTCTTAAATGCTGCGATCGAAGATCCAAACCCTTATCTATACTTTGAGCATAAAGCACTCTACCGTTCACTTTCTGGAAATGTTCCCGACGCATATTATACTACTGAGGTAGGAAAGGCCGCAGTAAACAAGGCTGGAAGTGATGTTTCTATAATTACGTACGGAATGGGGGTTCACTGGGCAAATCAAGTTGCTGCCGAATCACCTCATTCAATTGAAATTATTGACCTACGGACGTTATTGCCATGGGATAAAGAAGCAGTCAAAGAATCTGTAAGGAAAACTGGCAGAGTCCTAATTCTTCATGAAGATTGCATGACTGGAGGTATTGGAGGAGAAATCGCCGCATGGATTTCTGAGAATTGCTTTGAATACCTCGATGCTCCTGTCATGCGAGAAGCCAGTCTCGATACTCCTGTGCCATTTGCAGCAGATCTGGAAAAAGATTTCTTGCCTAATTCCAGACTAGAAGGGAAAATTCATCATCTACTATCTTACTAAATCGATGATTAGCAGCGGTTAGTGTGATAATCCTGCAATCAAACCGTGCCATATCATTCTAAAAAACTAACTTTCTCTTATGTTTAACATTAATATATCAACTATGAGAAAGTTATTATTCACAGCTATCCTTGTTACAGTAAGTCTTGGGTTTATGTCTTGCCAAGAAGAGGTGATAAGCCCCAATGAATCCCTTGAGCCAATCGAAACTACAGACCCTGGTGGATCAGGTGACCTAGAAGAGGGAGGGGGCCAGAAAGGAGGCTAGTTTTTATTTCAAAAGCGACAGGTGACCAATGAGTTATTTGTCGCTTTTTTATTAACTTACCCTCTCATGGTCACCACCTAACCATTCACTCCCAATTTTATGCACCATGATCAAAATAGTATTCTCTTCAATAATACTCTTTATATCTCTCGTGTCATTTTCGAATGACCTAATCAAATATTATAACGGAGAAACCAAACTTTCAGACCAAGAGGTACATGCTTTATGCGATCAGATCATACAGTTGAAACCATCAAACTACCTAATTGCTCTGGCACATTATCAGAAAGCTATTCTGTTAAGAAAAAGAAGCCAAAATTACGATGCTTTTGAAGCATATAGCAGTTCATATTCATATTTAGAAAAGTGTGATACACTAGATAATTATCTCGAGTTTAATATTCGTAGAAATCAAGGAGTAATACTTAATCATAACGGATATACAAAAGAGGCCGCAAAGAAGCATGAAGAGGCATTGCCGTATGCCCACAATTATAGCATCAAGGCTGGTTTAAGTGTAAAGCAAAATTGGGCAGCCATCCTTGCCAAGGTAGACCCTGAACAGGCAATGGAAATTTTTCTTGAGCTACTAGATGAAGCAGAACAAGCTCATTTAGAAGATAGGAAAATGAAAGTCTATGATGAAATAGGCAAAATGTTCACCCGATCTGGTGAATATGAAGAAGCGAAAGATTTCTTCAAAAAAGGGCTATCCATATCCTCCAGTAAAACAATAAGGGCTCGGTTACTCAATAACTTATCAAGCACCTACTACTACGAAGGTGCATACGAGAAACAGGAACAATTATTAAGGCAGTCCTTAGAAATTTTAGAAGGGAGCCAAAGATTTGACTGCCTGAGGGACTTGGGTGAATGCTATATTATGCAAAATAAATTAGATCAGGCTCTTGATGTGCTACTGGAAGCAGAACAGTATTACCCCCAACGAAATCTGGTTGCCGAAAATATCAGAGTGTTTGAATGGCTGGCAATTACTTCACCAGACTCGGCGAGGTATTGGAAAATATTTGGGCGAGAGTTCGAAAAAATGGCCAAGGAGAAAGAGAAGATAGGTGCCCTCTTAAAACAACAGGGAATGCAGCAAATGTTACTACGATTAGTATCGGAAAAAGAAAAGAAAACAAAGATTTCATTTTACAAAATGTGGGCCATAGTAGGTGCTTTTGCTGCTCTACTCATACTACTCCTTTGGCGTATCTGGTGGAATAGATTTCGCAAAGGAGTTGGAAAAGTCCTCGGTGTTTTCGAAGAAGAAAGAACGAAAGCTTAGTCAAAATTTAACGCCAAAATCCAACGACACCACTGTGCTTCTTATCGCCAAATCATCAATGGTTGCATCTGATGTCTTGACCACATTTGTAAGTCCTCGTTGATACGAAAAGGCCGCAAATATGGTGGTGCTTAGTCCCGCTCGAAGTTCGATGCCAGCAGCTAAAATCACAGGAATATCCACTGGGTTGAACTTTTCGATCAGGGTATAGGTAGGATCAAGTGGCTCATCGAACACCTTTATTTCCAATGCTCCGCCAACTTGAAAGTAAACTTTCAAATCGGGCGCAAGTTCATTTGTAAATAACTTAACCGTTAAAGGTATTTGTAAATATTGAACTTTGTATTCCTCCATTGTTCCGAGTCGCGAATCTCTAAAAGCGGATCGTTTGGGCACATAAATAAGCCCCGTGCTTAACATATAGTTATCAGCAAATGCGTTATCAGCAATAAGCCCAATGGACATTTTCACAACCGATCCATCGTTTTTTGCCGTTAGCGAATCATTATCAGCTCGATTCGAAACAATCACAGGCGCCAATTTCAATCCCAATTGCACCTGTGCAGAAGCACCTACTGAAAAAAGAATGAGAGTACAGAAAAGAATATTTCTCATGGTTCGTTTACTAAATATTTTCATAGAGAGTTTTAATGAGCGAAAATTGCAGACATTATGCGACCTTTCGTCGGATCAACTTTGATCTAACTTAGAGCCAAAAATAGATATTATGCGAGGAGTCCTCCTAATGATTGTTCTTGTTTTGTTAAGTGCCTGTTCAAGGGAAACTTGCAGAGATGCCATTGATCCCATTGAAATAGAATTGGATGTGGAAAGGTTGGAAGAAAAGCTTTTCCAGTCAGAAACAGCGAAAGATGTTCAATCTTTCCTCAGTGCTAATAGAGAGTTCTCCAATTATTTTCTTGATGCAGATCAATATCCGTCGGATTCAATTCTTGCAGGTAGAATCTTTAACCTAATTTCCAATCCCTCAATCGATACATTGTACCAAGAATCAATAAGAGCCTTCAACGGTTTTGATACGGTAGTTGGAGAGCTCGAAATGAGCTTAGGTCGCCTCAAGTACTATTACCCTCAAGCCCCAACTCCAAAAATTCAAACTGTGGTAACTGGCCTATACAAGGATCTCTTTATTTCTAACGATCGCATAATAATCGGCATGGATTTTTTCGTAGGAGCGGGTGCCTCATACAAGCCATTGGATATTCCTAACTACATCCTTAGACGTTATAATACAGAACATCTTCCTTCTATAATCATGCAATTGATTTCAAGTCAGTATGCGCGCCCTGGAAAGGGAGAGTCCATGCTTACTGAGATGGTCGACTTTGGAAAGGCCTACTACCTTCTGAGCAAGATACTGCCATGCACCTCAGAGCGAATTTTGATTGGCTACACCGAAGAAGAGTGGAACGATACGTTCGAATACGAATCTATCATCTGGGCGAATTTCATTCAGAATAAACTTCTGTATGAAACCAATCACACCATCAAGCAAAAATTTCTAGCTGAGCGACCAAATGTTTATGAGATAGGCGACAAATGTCCCGGAAGAATAGCTGCCTGGTTGGGCTGGCAAATTGTAAATGCATATGCACAGAAAACAGGAATCTCAGTTCAAGAATTGATGGTTGAAACGGATCACAACAAAATCTTTACTCAGTCCGGGTATAAGCCTGGTTAAGCAGTCAAAATGTAAACTTCTGAATCGTTTACCTCAAAACGGTACTCGTTATTGAGAATCTTCAAAAGCTTGGTAACCTGAATATCCTTATCATAATATAGTTCAGCAAGCTTTCTTCCATTCTTCTGATACTTCTGTAGCAACTCAGCGTTATCAAGAAAGACTTTCAGTTTTCTAACGAAATTTTCAGGTGCATTTGGATCGTGATAAAAACCACATTTGTTTCGCTCCACTATACTCTTCAACCACCCCTCAAAATTGATGATTGTCAATTTCCCCGCTGCTAAGGAATCAAAAAATTTATTTGGGCTTCCTGTATTCAACACGTCTACATCCTTGAAAGAAACATAGACAGCATCACTTTCATTTAATAGACTCTTCACTCCCTCCTTGTTCGTGTGTTCATAAAATGAAACGTTCCACAACTTTCGATAAAGATTCCTAAGTCGCTTCACTTCCGATCCTGTTCCCAAAACATTAAAATGAACAGGTAACTTTTGTCTCTTCGTTTCAAGAGCTGCCCCGAGAAGGAATTCCAGCCGATTTGCCTTGCCAACCGCCCCGCAGTACGTGATTTGAAAATTGTTTCGATTGCTGTAATCTCCAATTCGTATATCAGCATCAAAAAAACTGCAATCCGCCATGTTTGGGATTACATAGACTTTCGTGTTGGGTGAAACTCTCTCGATATAATTCCTGATTGCTGGTGATAGTGCGATAACCTTATCTGCCTCGAAGTAGAATTTCTTCTCTAACCCATACAGCCATTTCTTCAGAAATCTGTTTTTGATTACGCCCATCTGCACTGGAGCCTCGGGCCACAGATCTCCAACCTCGAAATAATATGGAATAGAAAGTGTCTTTTTAAGATACAACGCAATAAAACCCGTTGTCAGGGGAGTTGTCATAACGTACGCCAAATCAATCTTGGGAATTGTCAGCGCTACTTTTTTAGCTGTCCAGACAAAGTTTAAGAACGCCCATATACGTCTCACGAATCCGTACTCATTCTTATAGGAAATTGGCAGGTAATGGACGTGGATGCCATCAACATTCACTACTCCGCTCTTCTCATTGTGCGCAGTTATCATAACCACCTCATGACCAGCATCTACAAGCCCTTTTGCCAAATAATAAGATCGTATGGATCCTCCCTCTTGTGGAGTTTTGAAATATTGGTGGACATATAAAATCTTCACGTGTTAAAGATGGTAGCTTATCGGAAAAGTAACAATTTTTTTCGAAGAACTTGTGTATCCCTTCGGTTACTAGCCTCGTAAGTTCTTCTCAAAGTATTTACAAAAATGGGTGATCTGGCATGATTCACACTTCGGCTTTCTCGCCAAACATGTGTATCGGCCATGGAGAATAAGCCAATGATGAGCTCTTGAGATATACTCTTCTGGGATATGTCGAACCAATTGCTTTTCAACCTCAAGCGGAGTTGTAGCTGTCTGCGTCACCAGGCCAAGTCTCCTCGAAACCCGAAACACATGCGTATCCACCGCCATCGCTGGTTGATTATACAAGACAGAGACTATTACGTTTGCTGTCTTTCTGCCAACTCCTTGCAATTTCACCAGCTCAGAAATCTGATTCGGTATTTCGGAGTTGTAGTCCTCCACCAGTTTTTTACTAAGTGCAAGCAGGTGCTTGGTCTTGTTATTCGGATACGAGACGCTTCTGATGTAGGGAAACAACTCATCGAAGTGACAGGCCATCATGTGCTCGGGAGTAGGAAAGTCCCTGAACAGTGCGGGCGTGACTTTGTTGATCCTCGCATCGGTACATTGTGCGCTTAACACAACTGCCACGAGTAGCTCAAACGGATTGGAGTAATACAACTCTGTTTCCGGTTGCGGGTAAGATTCTGAAAAGTATGCTACAAACGCTTCAAAACGCTCCTTCTTTGTCATTGCCTAAAATTAGGCAGACTGAAGGTTCTTAGAAGCATAGAGAATTCTGGAAACCGCTTCTTTGGGTGCTTTCATTACGAAAGCATCCAGCGATTCCATCACTCTTTTGAGCTCAGTTATTTTGTTTTGGAGTTGAATGTCTGTTAGTAGCGATTCCCTAATTTCATCGCGCTCATCTTCATTTACTTCGTCATAGAGAAATCTTACAAGGTCATTTTCTGTAAAGGTTTTTATCATAGGCAATTTGATTCTGCTCAAACTTTTTTCTTAAATTAATTAAAGCATACCTCATCCTGCCCAAAGCGGTATTGATGCTCACATCCGTAGCATCAGCAATTTCCTGAAAACTCATTTTCATGTAGTGTCTCATCATGAGCACTTCGCGTTGAGTGTCAGGAAGCTCCTTGATATACCCCTTCAAGAGGTTGTAGGTATCCTGTTTTATGTGTTCGTCTTCAATCGATGTCTCAGAAAATTCCAATGAATTGAAAACGCTGCTCCCATCCTCCATAACAATAGTCGGGTAGCGTTTTTCTTTTCTAAAATGATCGATGGATAAATTATGGCCAATACGAAGAATCCAAGGTAAGAATTTACCTTCCTCGTTATACCTGCCAGACTTGATCGTACGAATAGCCTTAATGAAAACCTCTTGCATGAGATCCTCTGCAGTATACCTGTCCTTTACTATTAAATAAATGGTTGTAAAAACCCTGTCTTTATGACGATTGAGTAGTTCCTCAAAAGCCTCTTCGTTTCCTCCAATGTAGAGGGACAGCAATTCGCTGTCGTTCAAACTCGTATTAATCATGTAATTCACCTGTTTGTTAACGTAGAGGTCTATATCATATTGTGTCGTTTGGGTTTTCTAAAATTTGTTATCAAGAATCTAATATTCAAAACAATTTGGAAAGCAGTATACCTATTTTTGCCCTCCGCTGAATTGAAATCTCTTTGATTAGTTTTCATTAGACAGCGATACCCCCAAAATGGTTGGAAAAATAGAAGATCTAGATCCAAAGAAATATATCATCATCAAAGGTGCTCGGGTGAATAACCTTAAGAATCTTGATGTTGCGATTCCGCGCGATAAGCTGGTGGTGATCACGGGATTGTCGGGTTCAGGAAAATCTTCTTTAGCATTTGATACCCTGTTCGCAGAAGGTCAGAGAAAGTACGTAGAAAGCCTGAGTTCCTATGCCCGACAATTTCTGGGGAGAATGGAAAAGCCGGAGGTGGACTACATCAAAGGAGTTGCTCCTGCAATCGCAATAGAGCAAAAAGTGAGCTCGCGCAATCCCAGGTCGACGATTGGCACAACCACGGAAATCTATGATTATCTAAAATTGCTATTTGCACGGATTGGAAAAACCATTTCCCCAGTCTCTGGAAAGGAAGTTAAAAAAGACACCGTAACGGATGTTGTGGATTTCATGCTCTCAAATGAAGAAGGGTCAAAGCTCACCATAACGACTCCATTAAAGCTCAAAGAAAAACGAACACTGATAAAAGAGCTCGAAATTTTGTTGAGCAAAGGCTACACGAGAATCGTGATTGACAATGAAGTCACCTTTATCGAAGACGTTCTTAACTCCAAAGAGAAGCCCAAGGGCAACATTGAGATTTTGATTGATCGTGCAGCGGTTCAATCCGATGAAGCAACACAATTTCGATTGGCTGACTCGGTACAGACTGCCTTTTTCGAGGGCGAAGGTGATTGTTTTGTCTCTGTAGTTGGTGGTAAGAAAAAGAGTTTCTCGGATCGTTTTGAGCTGGACAATATTCTTTTCGAAGAACCAAACGCAAATTTCTTCAGCTTCAACAATCCATACGGAGCCTGTAGAAAATGTGAAGGCTTCGGTCGCGTGTTGGGTATCGACCCAGACCTTGTGATTCCTGATAGAAATCTGTCGATCTACGAAGGTGCAATTGCTCCCTGGAAAGGTGAAACAACTAAAAAATGGGCAGAGCCTATCATCAGAGATGGAATCAAATTTGATTTTCCAATTCACCGGGCAATTGCAGAATTAACGAAAGAAGAGTACGAGTTACTCTGGACTGGAAATGATTACTTTGACGGTCTGAACGCTTTCTTTTCGTTTCTTGAGACCAAGCTCCATAAGATTCAATATCGTGTTATGCTGTCCCGGTACCGTGGCAAAACCACCTGTCCAGATTGTCGCGGGACTAAATTGAGAAAGGACGCCTCTTACGTTAAGATCGCTGGCTACTCGATCACCGACATTGTTCTTCAGCCAGTCAACAGATTACTACCCCTGTTTAATGCATTAAAGATCCCGAAGAATGATCTTAAAATCGCTAAGCGAATTTTGGACGAAATAAAAAATCGTCTAACCTATCTGGATAAAGTAGGGCTTGGATATTTGACTATAAATCGACTTACAAACACGCTTTCAGGAGGAGAGTTTCAACGGATCAAACTCGCGACCTCATTAGGTAGCGCACTGGTTGGTTCCATGTACATTCTGGACGAGCCGAGCATAGGACTTCATCCAAGGGATACCGAAAGGATGATCGATGTCCTTAAATCTTTGCGTGACGTGGGCAATACCGTGATCGTGGTAGAACACGAGGAGAAAGTGATGGAAGCTGCCGATCAGATTATCGACATTGGGCCAGACGCTGGCATCTATGGAGGAGAGTTGGTTTTTCAAGGCACAGTTGATCAGATCAATGGGAAGTATGACTCGTATACCACCAGATACCTTAGGGGCGAAGAAACCATCGAAGTTCCCCAAAGGCGTAGACCATGGAGGCAATCCATCCAAATTGAGGGAGCCAGAGAACACAATCTGAAAAACATCAATGTGGAAGTTCCACTAGGAGTGATGACCGTTGTGACAGGTGTAAGCGGATCAGGCAAGTCGACTTTAGTCAGGCGGATTTTGAATCCAGCCATTGGCAAACTGCTTGGCATCGTAGGTGAGGCGACGGGGAAATTTGACAACTTAACGGGAAACTACAAGAAGGTCACGCAGGTTGAGTTCGTTGATCAAAACCCGATTGGAAAGAGCTCCAGATCAAACCCTGTTACCTACGTAAAGGCCTACGATGCAATCAGGCAATTGTTTTCTGAACAGACAATTTCTAAGAAAAACGCTTTCAAGCCTGCGCATTTTTCTTTCAATGTAGATGGCGGGCGATGTGAAGTATGTGAAGGAGAAGGCACTGTGAAGATAGAAATGCAGTTCATGGCAGACCTTCACCTGACGTGTGAAAGTTGTGGAGGTAAGCGATTCAAAAAAGAGATTCTGGAAGTAACGTACAACGACAAGAATATATCTGAGGTGCTTGGCCTTTCTGTTGAAGAAGCGTTGGGTTTTTTTGAAGGAAAAACTGCAATCACAAATAAAATTCAGCCACTTTTTGATGTTGGTTTAGGCTACATCAAATTGGGTCAAAGTTCCAACTCACTCAGTGGTGGTGAAGCACAGCGAGTCAAACTCGCTTCCTTTCTTGGAAAGGGGACAAAAACAAACAACGCAGATCACATCCTTTTCATTTTTGACGAACCAACCACTGGCCTTCATTTCCATGACATCAAGAAATTACTGGATGCATTAAATGCGCTTATCGATGGTGGTAATTCAGTTGTTATCATTGAACACAATACTGAGATCGTAAAAAATGCCGACTGGATTATTGATCTGGGGCCGGAAGGTGGCGATGAGGGTGGCGAGGTCTGTTTTGCCGGGTTGCCAGAAGACATGGTTAAGCTGACAGACAACTACACCGCAAAGTACTTAGCTGAAAAGATACCAGTCAGTTAAGAATTCATCCAATTTAAAAACTAGCAAAAAATTTTACATTTAGTTGAAGTGAAATGTTATCAATTGACAATATATTGCTATCTGGATACTGATCACTTTTTTAATCAAGGGAAGCAACTTGTATTATCAAAGGATAGACCTTTTTTCCTCAACAAAACCAGCAATGCGAATACAGTCACTATTTACCATCATAATTCTATTTCTAAGTCCTACACTTATTTTTGGACAGGAGAACAGAATTGAGGAAATAGATACCCTCTTTTACTTTGCTCAGGGTTCTCCTATTCAATATCCTGACTCTGCTATAGCATTGGGTGAAGAGATTCAGGTTTTAAGTAGAGAACTGAATTATGATTGGGGCATTCTTCAGGGGAGACTAGTCAAAGGCATGGCACTCTATCAGAAAAATGAATTGGACAGTGCTGCAAAAACATTGATGAATGTAATCTCCGATGCTGAGTTTTCAGGCAGCCTTACTTTTGAGGAAGCCCGAGCTAGAAATATCCTTGGGCTAATTTTTCACAGACTGAATAGTTTGGATAAGGCAAAGGAAAATTTTGTTCGATCGGCTGAAATATTCGAAGCAATCGATAATGAATTCTATTACGCAATGACTTTAAGCAATATTGGAGTTAATCATGGAATGCGAGGAGAATATGGAGAAGCGCTCGAAATTTTTCTTGAATTCAGGGATATTATTCTAACCGGCGATGTTCCCCAAAAAAATGTTAAGAGCAACTTGTCATCGGCATTATCAAATATTGGCATTGTTTACAGCTTCATGGGCGACCATGAAAAAGCCTTGGATTTTGCAAGGCAAGGAATGAAACTCGATCTAGAAGAAGGAGACTCAGTGGCCTTCGCAAAGTCGCATCTAATGCTTGGAGAAAGTTTCGCAGAAGCGGATCAGATTGATAGTGCAATTCACTATAATCAACTTGGGGTTGATATTAGTTTAGCCAAATACAAGAACAAGCCTCGCTACACAGAAATAATATTTAATGGACAGCAAAATATTGCAGCATATTATGCCAGAACTGATAAAATTGAAGATGCGATCTCTCTCCTGTTGTCCTCCAAGACGCTGAGAAATGAAAGTGAGAACTACGGCATGGAAGATTACTACACGCTGCTTGCGCAGTACTATCAGGAACTTAGCAGCATTGACAGTGCCAAATATTACTCTCATCTGGCACTAAAAATGGCTCAAACCAATCGAAGCAAGAGAGCAGCAAGAGGTGCTGCAGAGAGGTTGACCTCTCTATTTGTAGAGCTACAACAATATGATTCCGCATACTTTTACAAGTCATTATATCATGTATATAATGACTCGATTTATAATAGTTCTAGCCAACGGAAATTTAACAATCTGAAAATAGAACTCGAAACTTCAGAAAAACAAAAAGAAATAGAAGTCTTGCAAAAACAACAGGAAGTTGACCGGGCAAAAAGTTACAATCTCTATCTTCTCATAATCTCGATTTCGAGCTTGTCCGTTGCCCTGTTTATCCTACTTCTCTACCGACATAAAAACAAACAAAAAAGACAAAAAATCATACAGTTGGTACTGCAAAAAGAAGTCGAAAAAAGAGAAGCTGAGCTTCAGCAGCAAACGCTACACATGATCAATATGAATAATAGCATGGCAGAGGTAGAGGAAAAATTGAAAGCTGTCAAAAGGAAGGAAACCGTATCTCGACAGGATGTCCAAAAAGTACTTAGCAACATTACCGTTAGCAGGTCGATGGATAGGGAGTGGCAGCGGTTTGAATCCTACTTCTCAAATATTCACCCTCAGTTCAACAACCTTTTGGTCAAGCAGCATGATAATCTAACCCAACAAGAAAAACGACTTACCGCACTTATAAGAATGGGCCTAAGTAATAGGGAAATTGCCGGATTACTCAACATTGAATCACGAAGTGTCATCATGAATCGATATAGGTTAAAACAAAAATTAAAACTGAAGGAAGAAGAGGATTTAGACAACTATATCCAGCAGTTCTAAGAAGCTGGGCAAAACCCATATTTTAGAGAAAACAGGAAGAAAATCTGCTATCATAAAAAAGGAACAATTCCAAACATGGTGGTGATCATGTGCTCCCAGAAAATATGAGAATTTTTGATCGTCCAAAGTAGATCGTTTTGCACCTGACGTTCAACAAAACTATGCTGTGCTAAAACAGATTCATGGATGCACAATTAAGTAGTGCACTATGCTTAGTATCATTGCAATCCAAAATTTTTACATAACCAATATGAGAAAACAAATAGTAGCTGGAAACTGGAAGATGAATACTAGCTCGAATGAGGGGAAAAAGCTAGCCACTGAGGTAATTAGTATGGTGGAAAATGAGGTGAGAAATAGTGCAGAAGTGATTCTTATTCCACCCTTCATTCACCTAACTGAAATCCACAGTCTGATTGGATCGGCTAACATCTTTTTAGGTGCGCAAAACTGCCATCAAAATGAGAGCGGTGCGTATACTGGCGAGGTTTCCGCATCAATGATAAAATCTTCTGGTGCATCATATATTGTCGTTGGCCATAGCGAGCGACGAGAATATTTCAAGGAGTCAGATGCTTTATTGGCTGAAAAGATCAATACGGTATTAAAAACCGATTTGACTCCAATTTTTTGCTGCGGTGAAAAGTTAGAATCCAGAGAAGTAAATACTCAGGAGAGGGTTGTTGGTGAACAGGTAAGAAATGCACTTTTTCACCTCTCCAATGATCAAATTTACAAAGTTGTAATAGCATATGAGCCAGTTTGGGCTATTGGTACAGGTAAAACAGCTTCGGCTGAACAGGCTCAGGAAATGCACGCGTTTATACGGAACACCATTTCTGAAAAATACTCCGATAAAATCGCAGATTCAATCCCCATTTTATACGGCGGAAGCGTGAAGCCTGATAATGCATCGGAGATTTTTTCAAAACCTGATGTAGATGGTGGCCTCATCGGTGGTGCCAGTCTGAAAGCAAGAGATTTTGTCGATATCGTTAAGGCATTTGATTAATCTTTTCGATGGACTTCATAACAATTTCTGTAAAATGCGATGCTGAACTCAGCGATGTCATTATTGCTGAACTTTTTGAAATAGGGTTTGATTCGTTTCAGGAATTCGACGATGGATTTGAAGGAAGTTGCGAAGAGACTGCATTTAAAGAAATTGGGGTAGAAGAGATTTTGAAACGGTATCCTTCTGCTACTTTCACTATAAAGGAACAGGAGCGCATCAACTGGAACGAGGAGTGGGAAAAGAACTACGATCCAATCGTAGTAGACGATCGGTGTCAGGTACGAGCAACGTTTCACAAAGCAAATACCGCTTTCGAATACGATATTCTCGTCAATCCAAAAATGTCATTTGGCACAGGGCATCATGCTACCACGTACCAAATGCTTTCCTATCAGATGAATCTGGATCATCAAGGTAAAAAGGTATTGGATGTTGGAACTGGCACTGGAATACTAGCCATTATGGCTTCAAAACGCGGAGCCTCGCAAATAGTGGCAACAGATATTGATGATTGGTGCATAGAAAATAGCGCGGAGAATTTTTCGTTAAATGAAATAGACGACATCCAATTGGTAAAAGGAGAAATTGGTGTAGTCGAGAAAGCTGATTTCGATATCATTATTGCCAATATCAACAAAAATGTCCTGATGGATCAAATACGAGAATACTCCTCACGCTTAGCTGCAAATGGGTTCCTCTTACTCAGTGGTTTTTACAAAGAGGATGTAGATGACTTGCTCGGAGAAGCGAAGGCGCATGGGCTTGCTAAGCAAAATGAAACAGAAAAAGATCGCTGGGCTATGCTAGCGTTGAGTAAACCGAAACCGTAAAACTATCGTCTGTTCACTGTAGACTATCTACTATTAAATATCTTTAAACTCTGATGCGACCGCTCCTGCTTATATTTTGCCTGTCAATACTGACTCTTGAAGGAGTCCAGGCTCAGCGTTTTTCAGAAGATAAAACAGAGTTTCGAGCACAGGCAATTTCCAGACTTCGAGGAGGGGGAACGGAAGCAGCCATTAAAATTGGGTTCGACTTTCAGAATGCCTGGGACGGGAAATTTACCTCAGACCAACAGGATAAAGTTCATTTAATAGCTCTTCGAATGCAGCGAAAGGGGTATCAGTTTTACCCGTACTTCTACCATTACTTTAGCTATCTCGCCTACTCCGTAGCACAAGAAAACCTGCAGAGGCAGGAGCTCAGTAGCCTTTTGGATATCAATGAACAGGTGCTGGAAACGCTCCCGAAAAATGAATACAAAGATTTCGTATTTGGGTTAAACATTTTCTTCGCCAGGAGGTATTTGAGCTTAGAAAAAACATTAGCCGTTCAAGCACTAGGGGGGTCTTACTCGTTTAAGCTGCTTGATGAGATCATTGAGATTGGTGAAGATGAGCCATTTGGTGAAGAGTTGATAGAAGATGATACTTCCGAATTCATCAGTGACGACGAGTGGGCAGCACTGTACGCCCAGCCCGTTGATGCCAATGCCAACCCCTGGGCGGATGCCAACAATGATCCATTCGCTCCCGTAACCACCGATCCATTTGCTACTGCGAATAGCGACCCTTGGGCAACGTCAACCAGTGATAGTGATCCGTGGGCTAACACGAATTCCGACCCTTGGGCAGACACTAGCAGCGATCCTTGGGCTGCATCCAACGTTGATGATCCATGGGGTGACACCAATAGCTTCGACGACAACTCCAGCACAACCTATGAGCCTCCTCCTCCCGAAAGACCTAGCTATGCGGTCTCGATCATCGATCACTTAGCCACTGTTCGTAATAAATATTTCGCTCCCGAATTAAAGGGCCCAGTTATCGAGATCACTGGAGCGGAAATGCTCATTGTGACACCAAGCGACTCAATGGTAATTAATAATGTCGATGGAACATTTTTGCTCCAAAACAGAAATTTCATTGGCACCTCCGGTACAGTTAAATGGCCAGGGCAGAATCGAAAATTTAGAAGCGCTGTAGTCCAACTTGCAGACTTCAATATTCGAAAGGATCGTTCAGATTTCTGGACACCCAATGCAAAAATCAAGTACGACACACTGTTTGGTGGTGAGGTCGAAGGTGTTTTTACATTTAAAAGTCAGAACCGACCCAAACGAGCGCCTAGCAACTACCCAGTTTTCACTTCAAATGAAAATGATGTAAAGGTGAAATTCTCGGGGGAAAAACTTTCATACGTGGGTGGGGTCGAAATTAGGGGAAATAAACTCTTTGGCCGATCAGTCTCCAAAAAGAATGGTACGCTCACCGTTTTGGACGGCAAGGGTAATCAGGTAGTTCTTAAGTCAAAGTATTTCCAACTTGGCGACTCGATCGTTTCAATGGATAATGGCTCTATTTCAATATTGCATGGTAGTGATTCAATCTTTCACAAAAATGTTAGAGCGAAGTACCACCTCCCAACCAAAACACTATCTGTTCTGAGAAATTCGAGTGTCACGCCTTTTCAGTCTTCCTATTTTGACATGACTCTCAATTTGGATTTGATCATGTGGGATATGGAGCAGGATTCTATTGGCATGAAAGTAACGGGTGGCCAGGATCTCGTACCAGCAACATTCGAGTCACTTGACTTCTTTGATGAAGTCCGCTTCCGAAAACTTGCAAGGTTCTTGAGTTTTCACCCAATAAGTAGTGCCGTTTTTTATGCAAGAAAATACGGGCTTACTGAATTCTATGTTGGGGAAATGGCTCTTGAATATGAGATAGATGAGCGATTCGCCAAGGGAGCCGCAAAAGTGCTCAGTCAGTATGGGTTTGCCGAATATGACGCAGAGAGCGGCCTTGTCAGACTTAACGACAAAGCATTTCATTACTATGATGCCTCTGGCAAGAAAGTAGACTTTGATAATCTCATGGTTCCGTCAACAATCTCCGATGGACCAAATGCATTCATTGAACTCGATAGCGGGAAGTTGAACATAAGGGGTGTTAGTCGATTTTACCTTACTAGCAATTTCAAAGTGTACGCTGCGCCTTACGACAGCACGATCACCTTGCTAAGGGGTAGGAATCTCGAATTTGATGGAGTCATTCACGCGGGTGACTTTGACTATCAGGGCATTGGGCACCACTTTGACTACGAAGAATTTCTTTTCAGCATGGGAGCAATTGATTCCCTGAGAATTACGATCCCCCTTAGAGACACAACAAAAGCGGATGGCGGTTCTGAAAAAACAACGCTCGCAAATCAGCTTACAAACACCTCCGGAACGCTTTATATTGATAAGAAGCAGAACAAATCAGGAATCGTAAAAAACAACAGCTACCCATTCTTTGTGTCTGATAGTGAAGCCACAGTCTATTTCGATGGTGCCGAAGTTTTAGACGGTGCCTATGACAAGTCGGTCCGCTTTATCATTCCTCCCTTTGAAATCGACAGCATTGAAAGGGAAGACGGCCAGTCTATAAGGTTTGAAGGAACCTTTAATTCAGGGGGCATTTTTCCAACCTTTGAAGAAACCCTGCATCCTCAAGAGGATAAGTCACTGGGATTCGTCCACCAGATTCCTCCAGCGGGATATAACCTATATGGTACGGAGGCCAAAACTTATGAAGAAATTCGTCTGTCAAATCAGGGCATGCGTGGCTTTGGACAAATTGATTTTCTAACCACCACCATCTACTCAGACGATTTCATCTACTATCCAGATTCTGTCACGACCGATGGAACCAGTGGTGTGATCAGCCCGGGAAGAATTGGCAACGCCAGTTACCCTGAGGCTATTCTTGGCTCTTACGACATGTACTGGCTTCCTAGAAAGGACAGTATGTATCTGCGAACGGTCGATGACCCTTTCAAATTTTACAACGCGACAGCCGAACTTACGGGGCACGCAAATATCACCACTAATGGTGTGTATGGAGGTGGAACGATGCTTACACGAGGGTCACGAGCCATTTCTGAGGAACTGCATTTCGAGCAGTTTGAATACGCGGCAAGGCATGCAGACTTTGAAGTCCTCACGGATAGTGTTGGAAAACCAGCTATGGCCGGGGATGACATTCGACTCGATTTTGACTTGACGAGCAATACTGCAAGGGTGCGACCAGAGAAAGTAGGAGTAGCAGCCATTTCGTTTCCATATGCCCAAATGAAAACGTCCATTACCGAGGCAATTTGGGATTTGGAGGATTCAGTGGTAATTATGACCAAGCCTGCAAATGTCGCCATTGAAGATTCCTATTTTTTCACCACTAGAGAGGATCTAGATTCACTTGCATTTAGCGCAGAGCGTGGGGCCTATGACATCAACACTCAAAAGCTAAACGTCCAGGGAATTCCATTCATAACAGTGGCTGATTCCCGAATTATTCCCGAAAACAACGAAACCACAATTCTGGCAAATTCTGTTTTGCAAAAATTCGAAAATGCTGAAATCATCATCGACACCTTGCACGGATACCATTACCTGGACAGGGCATCTATTCGAGTTATTTCTAGAAATAAATTTGAAGGCAATGCTTGGTACAAGCAAATAATTGGTCTGGATACCTTCGATATTCGGTTCGACAGTTTCGAATTAGTTGATGTCCCGATTGGGGAGCCAGATCGAAAGGGAAACATTCCAACGCAACTTATGACCGTTTCTGGCGGAGAGGTGTCGCCAGATCAAAACCTAATTATTTCTCCTGGATTTTTATACAAGGGAAGCGTCTCCATGTTTGCCTACAAAAAAGCACTTGAACTAGATGGGTTCGTTAGCCTTGATCTTGAGGGTAGCGACAAATGGATTAGCTACAATAGAAATGATGAAAATACAGAGGTTCAGTTGTCTTTTGATAATGCCACCTTTGAAAGTGGTGGGCCAGCCTATGCTGGGTTGCATCGGAACATCCGGGAAGAGATGTATACCACTTTTGTAGACAAGCGACAAACGAATTCTGACCACGATTTTTTCAGAGCCAGCGGAGACCTGACTTATTCAGATTCTACTCAAACGTATAAGATTGAAAGCCCGCAGAAAGCTTCAGGTCAGTCATATGCAGGAAGCACAATGATCTATGTAGACAGTTCAAAGTCTGTGGTCTTTGAGGGGCCGTTGAACTTCTTCAAGGCATCCACCACTGACATGACTATTCAGGCCTCAGCGCTGGGTGTTGGAAATACCCAAAGTGGAGAATATCAGGCGGATGTTATGATGGCCCTTGACTTCAAAGTAGCTCCAAGCATTCTGAACCTTATGGCACTGGATCTAACCGACATCATCGATAGAATCGGCCCTGCGGCAGCAAACAATGTCTCGATTGAGCTGATGTATAAGTTGGCTAGTTTGACTGACGATGCTACCACCCGATACTACGAAGAATCGAGTCTTAAAAATTACACTCCTCTGGTTTCAGCATCAAGATTATTGGAAAAACCTGTGGTGATTTCTGGCGTAAAAATGAAATGGTCCAAGGAGCACAAAGCCTGGCACAATACAACAAAGTTGGGGCTATCACACGTTGTCCGAGATGACTTGAATGCCAAATTGGACGGTTTCATTGAGATAAATAAGGATGAAACAGGTGAGGACGTGCTCAATCTTTTTATCCAAGCTGCTCCCGGGGTCTGGTACTACATCGGATATTCCAAGCATCAACTAATTATGTTCTCTTCTAATAAGAAATTCAATGAAGAGGTGGAAGTGAAATCGAACCTTGCCAAGGCGAAACCAGGAGAACTCATTTTCGTCAAGGGCGAAACGAACGAAACACTCTCATTCATTAATGATTTCCGCCTTAAATACTTTGGGATATCAGAGCCCTATAATCTCATTTCTCCAGACGATGTCAGTCTCGAAGACGAAAATTTTGACACCATCAAAAAGAAGGATGACGATGGTTTTGGGTTCAAATGATCCTTAATTGAATAATCAATAATTTTCTATCCTTGATGCAGCAAACGAATTAAGTTTGCTTTAAATCCAATTAGACCTATGAGTGCAATAAAATTTATTGAAGAAAACAAGGATAGATTTCTTGAGGAGCTTCTTGATCTGCTCAAAATTCCCTCCATAAGTGCAGATTCTAAATATTCAGCTGACGTACGAAATGCGGCTGAGTACATAAAAACGAAATTTGAAGATCTAGACACACATGTTGAAGTCTGCGAGACAGCGGGCTATCCAATTGTCTATGCAGAAAAAATCATCGATCCATCGTTGCCCACTATACTGGTTTACGGCCACTATGATGTTCAGCCCGCAGATCCTCTTGAACTCTGGGACTCGCCTCCGTTTGAGCCAGTAATTAAAAATGAAAAAATCTACGCGCGTGGATCAGCGGATGACAAAGGGCAGGCGTACATGCACGTCAAGGCTTATGAAGCATTGCTAAAAACAGACTCACTGCCTTGCAACATCAAATTTATGATCGAAGGCGAGGAAGAAGTTGGATCAGACAATTTAGGAATCTTCGTACAGGAGAATAAAGAAAAACTGAAGGCTGACGTCATCGTCATTTCGGATACCAGCATCATAAGCAATGAAACCCCGTCCATCACTGTGGGTCTTAGAGGATTAAGTTACCTCGAAGTAGAAGTGACTGGACCAAATCGAGATTTGCATTCTGGTACATATGGAGGAGCTGTTGGAAATCCTATCAACATCTTATGCCAAATGATTTCTTCCATGCAAGACGCAACAGGTAAAGTCACCATTCCAGGCTTCTACGACAAAGTGGAAGAACTCTCACAGGAATACCGAAACAAGATGGCAGAAGCGCCATTTGATTTAGACGAATTCAAAAGCCATTTAGATATTGAGGAAACGAAGGGCGAAGATGGGTTTTCAACTATTGAACGCACAGGAATTCGGCCAACCCTCGACGTAAATGGGATTTGGGGAGGCTACACAGGAGAAGGAGCTAAAACTGTGCTGCCTTCAAAAGCCTATGCGAAAATTTCGATGCGACTTGTACCTCATCAAGTCAGCCAAGAAATCACTGACCTTTTCACAGAGCATTTCAAGCGCATCGCGCCCCAATCTGTAAAAGTTAAAGTGACTCCGCACCATGGGGGAGAACCCTCTGTAATCCCAACTGATTCAATCGGCTACAAAGCCGCTGAAAAAGCAATGGAAAAAACATGGGGCAAAACTCCAATTCCAACACGCGAAGGTGGAAGTATTCCAATTGTTGCATTGTTCCAAAAAGAGCTGGGGCTCGATTCCATTCTGATGGGGTTTGGACTCAATGAAGATGCCATACATTCTCCTAATGAGAGCTATGGCCTTTTCAACTATTTCAGAGGAATTGAAACGATTTCTCACTTTTATCAGTTTTTTGCTGACATGTCCAAATAGATCCATGAGAAAATTTCTCCTCCTTTTCATTCTCACATTACCAATGCTTGGCTTTGGCCAAATTCTCAAGCCGATTAGTTGGACAGTAGAGTTGAGCAAGGAAACCCCAGTGGTTGGTGATGAAGTAGAGATCCAATTCAATGCCGTCATTGATGCAAAATGGTATTTATACTCGTCAGACTTTGATCCTGATTTGGGTCCCATGGTTACCGAGTTCTTCTTCGAGGAAAATGAAACCTACGAGCTAATTGGGAAGATTGTTCCTGTAAACCCAAAACAAAAGTTCGACTCGCTTTGGATGGGTGACTATACCTATTTCAGCGGAAAAGGACAGTTCACACAAAAAGTGAAACTTTTAAGCGAAACTTTCCAGATCGAGGGAAGTTACACCTATCAGGTTTGCTCAGATATCGACGGCAAGTGTATCCCCTTTGACGATGATTTTTCTTTAGGCATAAAAAAAAAATCGAAAGATGAAACTGCCAAAGGTCAGTCTGAAGTAGCAGATAGCCTACTGAAGCAAAGAGCATCTACCGACCCGTATTCGCTCCTTTCATTTATGGTCGTTGCGTTCCTGGCAGGACTTGCAGCATTACTTACACCTTGTGTTTTCCCAATGATCCCGATGACGGTGACATTTTTTGCTGGAAAAGACAATCAAAAAAAGGGACGAGTGAGAAACAGCCTGATCTACGGGGTTTCGATCATTCTCATCTACACATTTATTGGAAGCATCATTGCCCCATTTATGGGTCCTGAAACTGCCAATGATTTAGCTACTGGGTGGATTCCTAACATGATCTTTTTCCTCGTTTTCTTGATTTTCGCATTATCATTTCTTGGCTTATTTGAAATCACACTGCCAAACAGTTTTGTCAACAAAGTAGATGCAATGGGGGACAAAGGAGGCCTTATCGGCGTCTTCTTTATGGCGCTGACGTTAGTTCTTGTTTCCTTTTCTTGTACAGGTCCGTTGGTCGGTTCAATTTTAGTAGAATCTGCCGGGGGCATGGTAATCAAACCAATCTTGGGGATGCTGGCATTTTCAGCTGCGTTCGCAATTCCATTTACTCTCTTCGCACTGTTTCCTGGATGGCTCGCTACACTCCCTAAATCTGGAGGTTGGCTAAACTCAGTAAAGGTGGTGCTTGGGTTCCTCGAACTGGCATTTGCATTCAAATTCTTAAGTATAGCAGATCAGGCCTACCACTGGAATATCTTAGATAGGGAGGTCTATTTGGCAATATGGATCGTGATTTTTACGCTGTTAGGATTTTATTTGCTTGGCAAATTGAAGCTCCCGGGAGATGACGAGGGGACAAAAACCTCGGTTCCTAAATTGGTTCTTGCGATCATCAGTCTCAGCTTTGTCACCTACATGATTCCAGGCATGTTCGGGGCTCCGCTAAATTCCCTCGCTGGCTATCTTCCACCGTTGACGACCCACGATTTCGATTTTAATAAAATTGTTAGAGAAAATAGTAGCGCAGCTCAGGTCAATGAAATATGCGAGGATCCGCGCTACGCAGATTTCTTACATTTACCACATGGAATGCAAGGGTATTTTGATTTCGATCAAGCGTTAAATTGCGCCAAAGAGCAAGGAAAACCCATTTTTATAGATTTTACAGGCCATGGGTGTGTCAATTGTAGAGAAATGGAACAGCGTGTCTGGGCAGACCCAAAGGTGCTCTCCAGACTCAAGGAAAACTTTGTGGTCGTGGCGCTTTATGTCGACGATAAAACACAACTTCCAGAAAAAGACTGGTACAAATCATCCTATGATGATAAGCTAAAAAAGACCATTGGTAAGCAAAATGCAGACTTCCAGATCACAAGGTTTAATAACAATGCTCAACCCTTTTATGTTATCCTAAATGAGGAGGAAGAACTCCTGATAGCTCCTACGGCCTACGACCTGAACGTTTCCAGATTTGTTGATTTCTTGGATCAAGCATTGGAAAACCATCGAAAAAACGCAGTTTTGCAGCTGGATTAGTTTAAAAGCTGTTTTGAAAATTAAATTCTGGTCAACCCTTACCGCCCTGACAATTGTCGTTGTCTCTTACTTCTATCTGTCTGATCAGCAGCAGGAAGTTGAAGCAACACCTATCATTGTTTCCAAACCAACCCCACAGCCAACACTCCTGTACGGTTTCCCGATCGACTCCTTTGAAGTGACGAAGGGCAAAGTGAAATGGAATCAATTTCTGTCCGAAATTTTATCCGAATACAACGTCTCAGGCCAACAACTATATGAATTATCAAAAATTTCGAAAAAAATATACGACGTAAGGCGATTGAAGGCTGGGTCAGAATATGTAATTATTCATGATAGAGATTCACTCAAGACTGCTAAGCAGTTCGTTTTTGAGCCGTCAATTACAGAATATGTGGTCTACAACTTTGAGGATTCCATCTATGCGGAACTAATTCAAAAACCAATCGAAGTGGTCGAGAGAACCTTAGCTGTTGAGATCAACTCTTCAATGTACGAAGCGATTCTTGAACAAAATTCATCTCCCATTCTTGTACAGCGACTAGTTGATGTTTTTGCATGGCAAGTCGACTTTTTTAGAATTGCCAAAGGGGATAGACTAAAAGTAGTCTTCGAAGAACAATTGGTTGACGGTGAGATTTCCGATATCGGTGAGATTAAGGCTGCTTACTTTGAGCACATTGGAAAAGAATACTACGCCATTCCTTACGCCCACAAGGAAAAAATCGACTATTTCGACGAAGAAGGCAAAAGCCTACGTAAGACTTTTTTGAGGGCGCCATTGAACTTCAGTCGAATCAGTTCACGCTACTCGCCAAGGAGGTTTCATCCAGTGCAAAAGAGATACAAAGCCCACCTTGGCACAGACTACGCAGCGCCAACTGGAACACCCATTAGAACCGTGGGAGATGGTGTAGTCTTGGAAGCCAGGTATCATGGTGGAAATGGCAACTATGTGAAAATCCAGCATAACAGCAATTACACCACCCAGTACCTTCATATGTCGAGAATTGCCAAGGGAATACGCCCAGGGGTAAAAGTAAAGCAGGGAACCACCATAGGTTTCGTTGGAAAAACGGGATTAGCTAATGGCCCACATTTGTGCTTTCGGTTTTGGAAAAATGGACGTCAAGTTGACGCACTAAAAGTTGATTTGCCAGCATCCAAGGGAATTGACACTGCCAGCTTAGCCGTATTCAAACTGCACGCAGATTCTGTCAAAAGTCAACTCGATCTAATCAAATTTCCCGAGCCTGAACCGCTTCTTGCCTACATAAAATATCCATTGCCGAACGTCGATTAGTTCAACCCCTTTCAAAAGCTCACCACAATGTTGGCCGATTCTTTCGTGAATTGAATTATTTTTGGGTAAACCCTAATAATCACATGCTTAAAATAGCTTTAAGACTTTCTTTAGTCCTGTTTATTTTTCAAGCAAATGCCCAAGTATCCACTGATACGCTTGTAAGTGTTTCCGGAAAAATATTAAGTGCTAAAGACTCCTCGCTTGTTAGTGCTAGTATACTTTATGAGAAGCTTCCATACTATGATGATATGGGAATGATTACCAGCTCCGCCGACGGAACTTTTGAAGTTCCACTTGTCAAAGGAAATACTTACAATTTTACAATCACCAAAACTGGCTTTACAAAATACGATCAGGAAATCGTGATTGCTGGGAGTGCTTCTTTAATTCAGAGTGAAGAATTCTACCTCCCTGTGGATGAAATTGAATTGATCAAACTTGAGAACCTGATTTTCCCGTCTGGAAGAGCTACGATCTCAAGCGAATCATTCAATGAACTAGATGAGCTTGCTGTTTGGATGAACGGAAATCCCACAATTGTGATTCAACTTGAGGGCCATACAGACTTTAGAGGGAATCCCACGGCAAACATGCAGTTATCTGAAGCAAGAGTTGCGGCTGTGAAAGAGTATTTGGAAGATCAAAAGGTCAAAAAAGCACGGATACTTACAAAAGCATTTGGTGGTACGCAGCCTCTTTCGAGGGAAGATACACAGGAGGCCAAAACGCTCAATAGAAGGGTTGAAGTACGAGTTGTTCGCCGCTAATTAAAATTTTAAAATGAAAAAAATCACACTATTGATTTTGAGTTTTGCATTCGCTGGTGCTCTTTATGCTCAAGAAACTGTTGTTTGGGGAGCTGAGGTCGTTGACGTCTCTACCGAGTTTTCTCCTTACGAATACTCCGCAATTCAGGCGTTGCATCGTCCCAATGTTCTGCCGCGAGGCGGTGAAAGCCCCAATGCATGGCGACCTAAGAGAACCGATAAAGAAGAATTTATTGTTGTTGCATTTACACAGCCACTGAAGGCCCAGCAAGTGGCAATAGCTGAGTCAGAAAATCCAGGGGCTGTAAAAGAGGTTTACGCTTATGACACAGAGTACAACGAATACAAACTCTTCGAACTTACCCCCCGAAACTTACCCATCGAAGCAAGGCTTCTTAACCTCTTCTTCGAAGAAACCCCCTATGCCATCCAGGCAATCAAGGTAGTACTAGATGGGAGTGCAAGTCCTGGATACAACTCAATAGACGCCATCGGAATTTCAGCTTCTAATATTCCAATAAATGTACTCATCAAGCTTGCTCCTGGAATTAACAATGAAATAGAAGCAGATAAGCTTAGCGCAAATGTTAATAGCACGTATCCTGAGCATAGCCCTATCATTTCACCCGATGGCAAGAAAATGTATTTTTCACGCCAGTACCACCCTGAAAATGTTGGTGGAGCAAATGATTCTGAGGATATCTGGATGTCTGAATTGAATGAAGAAACAGGCGAGTGGGAAATTGCCAAGAACGTTGGCTCTCCGCTAAATACTAAAGGTCCAAATTTTATAAGTTCAATAAGCGTTGTGGATGGCAAGGAAGTTCTGATTCTAGGAAATAGGTATGGAAAAGACGGACGCATGTTCACAGGAGTTTCTACCGCCACCCGACAAGGAGATAGTTTTTCGACGCCCGTGGATGTGGAAATTGAAGATGAATACAACTACTCTCCAAATGCCGATTACTTCCTTATTCCGGGAGGAAAGGCAATGTTGCTTTCAGCCGAGCGAGATGATTCCTACGGCAAGCGAGACCTCTACGTAAGCTTCAAACAGGGCAATGGCAAATGGTCGGTACCAAAAAACCTTGGAAATGAGGTTAATACGACAGGAGAAGATGAGTCTCCATTTTTAGCTGAAGACAGCAAGACCCTCTACTTCTCATCTGATGGTTTCAACGGTTACGGCGGATCGGACATATATGCCTCCATTAAACTCGACGATACCTGGACAAATTGGTCTCCACCTGAGAATATGGGAACTAGTATAAATAAAGAAGGAGACGATGAATACTTCAGTATTCCGACAAGTGGTCAACATTTATTTTTTACAAGGGGTGAAAAGGGCGAGGATACCGACATCTTCAGTTTTAAAGTCGAAGATTTGTTTGTTGAAGAGTCCCCGCTTATATCCTCTGTAGAGCATTTGATTCCGCGTCCAGTCTTTGTCACCGTACGAGGAAGGGTGATAAATGCAAAGACGAACGATCCAGCAGAAAACGCCCGCGTAATAATTGAGAGACTCCCAGAAGGCGAGGACTTAGATAATGTAAAAGCCCATCCTAAAACTGGAGTGTTCAACTTCACTGTGGGAGGGGGGTTCCGTTATGCTACAGTGGCCGAGGCAGATGGTTATCTATCACAGGATGGAGATTTTGACTTCCGAGATTATAAAGAATCTGATACCATCGAGAAAAACTTACTGATCGTACCAATTGAAAAGGGAGAAAAAATTGTTGTTCGGAATGTTTTTTTCGATTTTGACAAGGCTCAACTTCAGGAAGCCTCATTTCCCGTTTTGGAAAGGTTGGCTGGGTATCTAAAGGATGACAAAATTGAGCGAATAGAAATCTCTGGTCACACCGATTCTGTGGGCCCCGAGGCCTATAATAAATCGCTCTCAGGACGAAGAGCGCAAGCGGTTGTGAACTATTTCATCCAAAAAGGAATATCCAAGGATCGTCTTGAGTCCAGGGCACAGGGCGAAAGTCAGCCAATTGTTTCAAATGACACCGCTGAAAATAGAGCGCAAAACAGAAGGGTTGAATTCAAAATCTTGTAATAAGAACTCCTTCTAAAACATATTAAAAGTCAGCTTTTATTAAAGCTGACTTTTTTACTTTTATACCATGGACACGCTGGCACAATCACGGATTCGAGAGCTATTTGAAAACTGCAAAAAAAAATCTGTAGAACTCAGAATTTCTACGGTGAGGCAGCGAAGAGAAAAGCTCAGAAAACTTGAGGAGTGGATTCTTGATCATCGAGCTGAAATCCACATGGCCTTATATCAAGATCTACAAAAACCGACTCAGGAAACTGACTTAACGGAGATTTTTGTAATTCTTCAGGAAATTAGAAAAGCCAGAAAAAACCTCAAGAGCTGGATGATCCCAGATCGTGTTGGCAATAGTATCGTCTTCCTCGGCACCAAAGCAGAGGTTTATCCAGAAGCAAAAGGTGCTTGCCTGATCATTTCCCCTTGGAACTATCCTTTTCAGCTTGCGATAGCACCACTTGTATCTTCGATCGCTGCAGGCAATTCAACGATCATCAAACCATCAGAATTTTCAGAAAATACCTCCATTCTAATCAAGAAAATGTGTGCGGAAATCTTCCCTGAAGATGAGGTTGGTGTTGTTCTGGGCGCCGTAGAAGAATCGAAGGAGCTTCTTAGTTTTTCTTTTGATCATATTTTTTTTACTGGAAGCCCCCAAGTGGGAAAACTGGTCATGGAGGCCGCCTCAAAGCACCTAGCTTCAGTCACGTTGGAGCTCGGAGGCAAGTCTCCAACAATCGTTGACGAAACTGCAAATATCAAAGATGCAGCAACAAAGATTTCGTGGGGCAAGTGGCTAAATGCTGGCCAGGTTTGCATTGCACCAGACTATTTGCTGGTACATGAAAAAGTAAAGGAGAAACTCATCGATGAATTAGTTGTGCAGTCAACCAAGATGTACGGTGAAGAAAAGAACTATGCAGCAATCATTAGCAGACAGCACCACAATAGAATTAACGACCTGATGGCTGACGCAATCGAGAAAGGTGCAGATTTAGAATTTGGAGGAAAATCCGACCGAGATAACTTAAGGTTCACGCCTACCCTTTTGAGCAATGTTTCTTCAAATTCAAGAATTATGGAAGAAGAGATTTTCGGTCCAATTCTTCCAGTCATAACATTTAGCACGCTCGATCAAGCACTGGAAATAGTTAACAAAAAAGAAAAAGCCCTGGCCTTGTACATTTTTTCAACCAGTAACAGCAATATCCAAAGAGTTAAGAGGGAAACCACTTCTGGAATGATGGCCATCAACGACACCGTCATTCAATTTGGTCATCCCAACCTTCCCATAGGTGGTGTAAACAACAGTGGTATTGGTAAGGCACATGGATACCACGGCTTTTTAGCATTCAGCAACCAAAAAGCTGTTCTTAGACAAAGGATTGGATTTACAATGGCGAAAACTGTGTACGCCCCATTTGGAAAGATTAAAAATCTCACCATTGATTTTATGTTAAAGTATTTTTGAGTTTTAAAAACAACATGAAAGCAATTTTTCCCTATTTCCTTTTAATTCTAATAGTATCCTGTACTTCTCGACCTGAAAAGCCAAGACCGACGGATTGGCAAGGTGTCTGGAAGGCACAGTGGGAGACTCCTCCAGAATCTTATCCTGAGATAGAAGCAGTATTCACTATGACAGGAATTTTCACCTTTGACGGAGACAGTTTGACCGTTCAGGCCAACGGATTTGATGGTTGCATTTTCCACTCAGACACATTGGTTCATACCCAATCCTGGTATGTGGATCAAGACGCTGCGCTGACAGACTCTGCATTGGTGCTTTTCAATGATCCAATGTCGCCAGGGATGACCTACCGTATAAATTCGAAATCTTCCAATGTGATCAAACTACAGCTCCTGGAAGACATTTTCGTAACGTTGAGTAAGTAATCCACTAGTAAAATTTATAATCCAAGCTATTAGTTACCTGCCATTCTCCCTAACTTGGTAGTAAATTCTTAAGTCATGAAAAAAGTTCTGATCATCCTCGGCATTGTCTTCGCACTACTTGTAGTCGCGGTTATTACCATCCCAATCATCTTCAAAGATGATATTCAACAAGCCCTGGATCAGGCTATGGACGAAAATCTAAATGCCAAAGTCTACTACGATACAGATCAGTTTACACTCTCACTGATAAGCAATTTCCCTGATTTCACTGTAGGAATGGCGGATTTTGGAATCGTCGGAATCGATCAGTTTGCTGAAGATACACTTGTCTCTGTAGGCAAATTTCAAATTACTGTGGATGTAATGTCAGCAATTTCGGGCGATCAAATCAAAATAAATGAGGTCTTGCTTGAAGAGCCAAAAATCACGGTTTTAGTGCTTCCAGACGGGACGGCAAATTATGATATCGCCAAGGAAAGTACCGAAGAGGCCACACCAGAAGCCTCCGAAGAGCCTGCAGAAGAAGAAACAGCTGAAAGTGACATTAGCATTGGAGTAGAAAAGTGGGCAATTGTTGAGGGGCAACTTATCTACATAGACCAATCAATGAACTTGAACACCACAGTCTTAGGGCTAAATCACGAGGGCTCTGGCGATTTTACTCTAGATGTTTTCGACATGAAAACAGTTACAAGTATCGCTAGTGTTTCACTCGCCTTTGAGGGTGAGGAGTTCATATCTAACAAAACACTCGAAGCGGATCTAAATCTTAACATGGATTTAGGGCAGATGAAATTTAAATTCCTTGAAAACAGAATTGCAGTCAATGATTTCGCAATGGTTGCGGATGGTTTTGTTAATATGCCTGGAGAAGACATAGAAATGGATATCACCTTTGGCGGAAGTGAAATCGATTTGAAAAGCATCTTGTCACTGATCCCTGGCTCCTACCAGGAGTATTTGGACGGTATTAGCACTTCTGGCACAATCGGATTCGACGGGTACGTAAGGGGCATTTTCAATGAAGTAACGATGCCACAAGTTGCTGCAAGCCTATCAATCGAAAATGGTGGTATTTCCTATGCGGAATACCCAATCCCAATAGAGGATATTGACATTGAAACCAGTTTCAATTACCCTTCAGCAGACCTAAGCCAGACCAGTTTCAACGTTGACAAATTCCACATGCTCGTTGATGGAGAGGAGTTCTCCTCCTATCTAAAATTTAAGAATCTCGATAATTTCAATTGGGATTTCGGTTTTGATGGGAACGCCGACTTAGAAAAAATTACAAAAATCATTCCTATGGAAGGGATGGAATTAAAAGGAAAAATAAATGCAAAACTGAATACTGCAGGTCAGATGTCAGATGTAGAAGCAGAAAGGTATGATCAATTACCAACCTCTGGTAGTATGAGCATTAATAGTTTTTCCTTTGTAAGTGAAGACTTACCACAGGGGTTCGGTATATCAACTGCTAACCTGTCTTTCAACCCAGCGGAAATAAATCTAACGGAGTTTACTGCCACTCTCGGAAATTCTGATTTGAGTTTGACAGGAAAAGTGACAAACTATCTTGCTTTCGCTCTTAGTGAAAATGAGACGATCGTCGGCAATCTGAACTTCAATTCACAGTTGCTAGATCTAAACGAATGGATACCTGAAGAAGAGGCGGAAGTCGTTGAGGATACCACTTCTACGGAACCTTTGGAAGTTGTGAAAATTCCAGAGACTATAGATTTTACACTACAGTCGAACATAAAGAAAATTGCGGTTTCAGACCTTTCTCTGGACAACTTCAAAGGGAAGGTCTTGGTGAAGGATGGAGCCATTGTTTTAGATGAAAACAGTTTCAACATGCTAGGCGGGGAATTTGCCCTTACTGGTTCGTACCAAACCAAGGACTTGGATCAGCCGAAGTATGATTTTGCCTTCGACATCAAGGAGCTTTCTATCGCAAATGCTTTCAATGCATTTGAGACCATTCAAACCTATGTTCCCATTGCCGAGCAAGTGACAGGAAAATTTTCTACCACCTTTACAGTGGATGGAACACTCGGTGAAGACATGATGCCTTTGATGGATGAAATGAATCTTTCAGGGTTGGTAAACATTGCTGAAGCGGCACTGGAAAAAGGGAATTTCATAAACAAACTGTCTGCAGTGACCAGTTTTAAGAGTGGTGCTTCAAGTAGTGGTCGAAAAGAGAATATCACAATAAAAGATGTACTGGTCTCCGCAGCTATTAAAAATGGTAGGTTGTTCATTGAACCATTTAATCTCGACGTTGGTGGTCAAAAAGCGACCCTGGGCGGAAGCAACAGTTTGGATGGAAAGCTTGACTATGCCATGCAGCTGAAGGACATCCCAACGGGAGCAATCGGTAGTGCCGTAAGCGGTGCTTTGAGCTCATTGACAGGAGGTAAAAAATTAATCTCAGACAAGATCAACTTAAACCTTGGAATTGTTGGAACCACCGATGATCCAAAGGTGAATCTACTAGGCTCAAGTCCGTCTTCAAGTGGAGAATCAGCTAGTGCTAAGGCAGCTTTCGAAAAACAAATGAATGATAAAGTAGCCGCAGAGAAGGCAAAAGCCGAAGCGGAACTTGCCAAGAAGAAAGCAGCAGCGGAGGCTAAAGCTAAAGCAGCTGCAGACTCAGCCAAGGCCGCTCTTGAAGCGAAAAAGAAAGCAGCAGAGGAGGCAGCCAAAAAGAAAATCGAGGAAGAGAAGAAAAAAGCGGCCGAAGCAGCCAAAAACAAACTAAAGGGCTTGCTTAAGAAAAAAGGTGGTGGGAACTAACCGCTAGGGACGAAATGATAACCCGAATTTGGCATGGCACCACGAAAGCCATTGATGCAGACGCTTACCTGGAGTTCCTCGATAAAATTGGAATTAGAGATTACGAAAAAACTGCTGGCAACCTCTCCATCAAGGTTTTGAGAAGAGTTGAAAAAAATATTTGTCATTTCTGGACTGTCACAGAATGGGAAAGCCTAGATCACATAGAGGCTTTTGCAGGTGAAGATCTAGAAAAAGCCCGTTACTATCCCGAAGACAAAGACTTTCTATTGGAGTTTGAGGAAAAGGTGATTCATTGTGAGACATTTACTTTCTAAAATAAGGAGCACCTTATCTTAGACCATTCCCACCAATGAACTAGATAGCTAACAAACTCACCATCGCTGAAGTACCTGCATTCGATGTGCATCCAGTTTCAAGAAGATAAACAGCAAAAGCGTAAACGCCCATAGCGACGACCCGCCGTAACTAAAAAACGGCAATGGAATGCCTATCACAGGAAACAGACCAATCGTCATAGCAATGTTCACGGCGAAGTGAAAGAAGATGATCGACACTACACCAAATCCATAAATCCTTGAAAACACGGATTTCTGCCTCTCAGCAAGCATCACCATTCTGAGGAGAAGTGTGGTGAACAAGCCAATCAAAATAATACTCCCAAGCCAGCCATGTTCCTCTCCAATCGTGCAAAAGATAAAGTCCGTGGTTTGCTCAGGAACAAAATCAAACTTCGTTTGTGTGCCTTGCAAAAAACCTTTCCCAGTCAGCCCTCCTGAGCCAATGGCAATTTTTGATTGGGTCACATTCCAACCCGCCCCCAAAGGGTCGATATTAGGATTAATCAAAGAAAGTACCCTTCTCTGCTGATGTGGTTTTAGTACATCGGTAAGGACAAAGTCGACACTGCGAATAAGTCCGACAACAATGACACCAATGATGAAGACCCAGCCTAATCTTCTAGGTCTCTTGGCATTAAGGCCAAAGCCAAGAAGTATTCCTACAGCCACAATCACGAGGAGCACTGTCTGATTAACCATCAAGGTCATTAAAAAAATTAGGGCTATCCCAAACGCAACAATTGGCAATAGCGGTGGTAAGCCTTCTCTGAACATAGGGATGAAAAGAGCTGCAAATACCATTGCCGTACCCGTATCGCCCTGAAGTACTGTGAGGGACATTGGAAGCAAAACAAGCACAAGACTGAAGCCGAGGGTCTTCAGATCTGTCAACCTTTTTGTAGCATGCCCCAGATACTTAGCAAGAGCTATAGCAGTTGCAAATTTTGCGAATTCCGAGGGCTGCAATCCAAAGCCTCCAAAGCCAAACCATGAACGGGAACCAGCCACCTCTTTTCCACCTATAAGTACAAACAAAAGGAGTGCTATAACAACTCCATAGATTATATAAGCAAAGGAGTCGAAGAACCTGAAATCAAAAAAGAACACACCCCAAGCCAATAATATGGAAGTCCCAATCCAAATGAGCTGCTTTCCAGAGCTCGTTCCTAAATCAAAAAGGCTCTGATTCTGCGCAGGATCATATTCTGCAGCATAGATATTCAACCACCCTAGCAGAACCAGAGCTCCAAAGAGCAACACGGTTACCCAATCAATTTTCTGCGATAACGGGTCTTGGCGCATGATTTAGATATAGTTCCTGAATAACATAATTTTCCAACCAGGGTCTTTTCGTCTCTCCGAAAATATATTTCTCAGCAATCAAACTAGCTACTGAAACGGCTGCTCTACCTCCTTGCCCTGCATTTTCAACATAAGCAGCAATGGCAATCTTTGAGTCATTTTTTGGTGCAAAGCCCATAAAACCAGAATGATCTTCACCATGTGGGTTTTGAACAGTACTCGTTTTTCCACAGAGAAAAAGACTGTCCAAATACCCTCTTCTTCCCGAGCCATCTCGAACCACTTTCTCCATACCATCAATAACGGTCTCATAGTGTACCTTATCAAAGGGCAAAATTTCCTTTTGGATCTCTGGATTTGGCCAATCATTGACTCTGTCAACTACGTGAGGTGTTATGAAATATCCTCGGTTAGCCAAAATAGCTCCAAGGTTAGCCATCTGTAATGGTGACACTAGCAATTCACCCTGTCCAATACTTAGAGATCCGATATTCGAGTACTTCCAACGATTGGCTCCGTAAAGTCGATCGTAATAATTTATACTTGGCACATTTCCCAAAATCTCATTTGGCAGATCTACTCCTAGTTTTCTTCCCAATCCAAACATCTTTACAAATTCGCGCCACTGCTCATATCCAATTCGGGTATCCAAAAAGGCGCTCTCTTCAATTCCTTGCTGCACCATCCGCCTCATCACCAAATAGAAGTAGTTATTTGAAGAAAACTGAATCGCCTTCTCCATATAATATTTTCCAGGAGGGGCCAAATCCCCAATATTCGAACCATCCGTTGTGATCTCTTCAGTCTTGCCTACAACACCCATGTGCATCGCTATAATACCCTGCAACGTTTTGAACATAGACCCAGGCGGGTATCGAGCTTGAAGCGGTCTATTAAACAATGGCTTGTTCTCATCTTGAATCAAGACAGGGAAATTGCTGCCTAGGGATTTTCCACTTAATAGTGCTGGATCATACGATGGGGCAGAAACCAAGGCCAAAATATTTCCTGTGGAAGGTTCAATTGCCACCACGCTACCCACTTTGCCCTGCATTAGCTTCTCAGCATATTGTTGAATCTCCAGATTTATGGTAAGCTTCACATTCAGGCCTGGATCAGGAAGGGTGTCGAATCGACCTTGCCTAAAATCATCTTTAATAACACCCTGCACATCGACTACTTTGTAGGTCGCCCCTCGTTTGCCACGCAGTACTTCTTCATACGCCTTTTCTAATCCACCAATTCCTATGTAGTCCCCTGACCGATAGTAACGACTAGTATCTTTTTGCAAAAAATTTCCACTGACCTCCCCCACATACCCAAGCACATTAGCAAGTCCATCAGTCTCATAGGATCTAATCGTTCTTGGAAGGACATAGAAGCCTGGATAATTCACTAGTTTATCCTGAACGGTTGCGAACAGATCATCGGAGATCTGCTCAACAAATTGAGATGCCAGAATAGATGAATACTTCCTTGCCTTCTTCATCTTGCTTTCAAACTCTTCTCTTTCAATTCCTAAAAGATTACAGAATTCCAAAGTATCCTTCACGCTCGCCTCCTTCGGCACCACCATCAGATCGAAGACTGGCGAATTATAGACGACAAGACTATCTCTTGAGTCATAAACCAAACCTCTGTATGGATACTGGATAATCTTTTGGACAACATTGTTCTCAGCGGCAATTTTGTAATTCTCATCAAGTATTTGAATACTAAAGAGTCTGATCGAAAAAGTCAGAACGACCAAAACAATAAATGCCTGAATAACAAAAACTCTGCTGCTCATGTTCGTCTTGGTTTAGGAACTATCAGATAATTAAGCACGAAAATGATCGTAAAACTGAAGAGTGAGCTGAGTATCGTTTTTGAAATTAGCATACCAAATAGATGAAGTCCTCCATTTTCAACGAGAAAAATGATTAAATGGTGGATCAATACCAGCGGAAATGCATAAAGTAGCAGTCCAGTCTTTTTAAGACTGATGTGATTTAGGTTGGTCAACTCCTCTGTATCGTCAATAACGATTTTCAGCCAAAGATCCCTTATATACATGGTGAGCACACATGCCCCAGCATGAATCCCTGGCGTGTTAGAGAAAGCATCCACCAGTAGGCCCGAAAAAAATCCTGCTAACAAGAGATAGGGTCTACTAATTCGAAAAGGGATAAGCACAAGAAAGCCGATATAGAAAAAGCCAAATACACGATCACCAAGCGTGATTCGATAAAGAAGTGGTAGCTGAATTAAAAACAGCGCCATGAAATTAAATATCTGCTCTCGGATACTGATTCTACTCATAGCGCCTCAATACTATCTTTTTCCAACTTCGTTTCATGAACCACAACAAAAACACTTGGTAATGAAGTAAAATCTACACTCAACTTGACCTTAGCCTCATAGAATGTCATATGTTCCTCCAGATTTATATCAGACACCACTCCAACATTAACATTTGGGGGAAAAACAGAATTGTAGCCAGAGGTAACTACAGTATCCCCGACTTTCAGTCCGATGTGTCTCGGAACAAATTTCAAACTGGCTAGATCGTAAGATTCCTGATCCCATTGAACGGAGCAATTGGTATCGGTTCTTTTGACAGTAGAGGAAACCATCACTTTGGGGTGAAGAAGAGAAAACACGGTAGCATACCGACCTGATACAGACTTCACCTGACCAACAACTCCCTTCGCAGAGATAACCCCCATTCCCGCAGTGATTCCTTCGTCACTTCCTGACGCAATGGTCAGAAAATTCGAAGAACGTCTAAAGGTATTGTTAATAACCCTCGCTCCCATCACAGAATACGATTCTGATGATTGCACAACACTGTCTGGAAAACTGATTCGAACATTCAGTTTCGCCTGCAGAATTTCATTTTCCAGCATCAACTGTTCATTGATTTCCACTAAGTCAAAGTAGTCGGATATGTTTTGTGAACGAGTGGATATTCTGGCAGATAAGGCATTGCTGGAATTCAAAAAATCTGCATTTTGCCTTTGGTTGTAACTAACAATTAGCCAGATGCAGACAAATTCCAAACCAATAAAAATGGCTAATGTTCTTCTGCGGTATAGAAAGTCTAATAGCTTTCTCATCCGCCAATTATGTCATCAAGACAGGCTTAAAATGAGCAAGGTTTTTAAGTGCATGGCCTGTTCCACGAACTACAGCTCTTAGTGGGTCCTCAGCGATGTGAATAGGCAGCTTAGTCTTCATAGCTAATCTTCGATCCAGCCCCCTTAACATTGCACCACCTCCAGTTAAATAGATACCATTGTCATAAATATCCGCTGAAAGCTCAGGGGGAGAAATCTCAAGCGCCTTCAGAACCGCCTCCTCAATTTTAGAAACAGATTTGTCAATCGCAAAAGCAATTTCAGAATAAGAAATCTTTATCACTTTTGGTATTCCAGTCATCAAATCCCTACCTCTTATTTCATAGTCTTCCGGCCCATCCTCCAGTTCCGTTAAGGCAGAACCAACTTCAATCTTTACTTTCTCAGCTGTCCTCTCACCTATCAGCAGATTGTGCTGTCGTCTCATGTAATCAAGAATATCTTTGTTAAAAGAATCTCCAGCAACTCGGATTGATTGATCGCACACGATCCCACTTAGAGCAATTACTGCGATCTCAGTGGTGCCTCCTCCAATATCCACCACCATACTGCCAACAGGTTGATCGATGTCTATGCCAATTCCGATTGCAGCTGCGATTGGCTCGTGGATCATATAAACTTCTTTGGCTCCAGCATGTTCAGCTGAATCCCTAACTGCTCTCTTCTCCACCTCCGTGATCCCAGAAGGAATACAAATGATCATTCGGTGGGAAGCCGGAAAAATACTCTTCTTGCCGCCATCCATCATTTTAATCATACCGCGAATCATGTGCTCTGCGGCATGGAAATCTGCAATTACACCATCTTTCAGCGGTCTGATTGTCTTAATATTTTCGTGCGTTTTCTCATGCATACGCATCGCTTGAGTTCCGATAGCCAAAACCTTGTTAGTAGTTTTGTCTATGGCAATGATGGAAGGTTCATCAACAAGGACAGTGTCCTTACTGATAATCAGTGTGTTAGCTGTACCAAGATCGATAGCAATGTCGCTTTGAAAAAAATCGAAAAGACCCATGAATATTTGCTCAGAATTTGCCTCGAATTTAGTGCGAAATTGCTTAATGAGGGGTATTCATAATCACTGAATGTTATTATTGATGAACACTTAAGAATTTTTGGTTGCTAAAGCCTTTATTGTTAGCATTCTTCCTCACATTTCGCCAGTTGTAACTTCGTCAGTTCTATGGTAAATACGGTAGCTCTCCTTTGCTACCAATTCTTCACTCATAAGCATTTCGAAAGCTCGATTCTGAAAGCATTGCGGCAGCGAAAACTAAAATTACCGCCAAATAAATTGTGTCAATATGTAGACGTATGGTAAATAGTCATTTAAAGCCGTTTTCCATTAAATTGCAGTATTTTAGGAGTTATTTAAACACCGCTGGTAATCTAACTAAGATTTTTTAATGAAAAAGGCTTCCTTCAAGGACAAGTTCAAGTATAAATTCGACAGTTTCCTTTCGAGGGGCACCATGAATATGATAAAAGGGCTTGCGTTACTAACGCTGGCTTTTGTCCTAATTTTTGCTTTGGTGTTACTGGCCCTGGGTCTTCATCCGGATCACCAAATACTCAATAATAAATTTGGGCTTTTTGAATCCATTTGGGTGAATTTGACCCATATGCTGGACCCTGGGACTGTAGGCGAACATGAGGATAATTGGCCTTTCCAGATGTTCATGATGATAGTAACAGTTCTTGGTCTGGTTGTTGTCAGTGCTTTGATCGGTTTGATTTCGAATGGTATCTTGACCAAGCTAGAAGAGCTTAGAAAAGGACGTTCGTTTGTGATTGAGGAGAATCATCTCCTGATTTTAGGTTGGTCTTCAAAGATCTTTACGATAATTCCTGAAATCGTAGAAGCCAATGAAAATCAGAAACGGGGGGTGGTTGTAATTCTGGCTGATATGGACAAAGTGGACATGGAGGATGAGATTAAGGACAAAGTTGGAAGTACTGGAAATACCGTAGTAATCTGCCGAACTGGTAATCCAATTGACGTCCATGATTTGCAGATTGCTAATCCTTATGACTCCAAATCAATTATTATCCTGGATAAGGACAACGAGAATTCCGATAGTCAGATTATCAAGACTATCGTTGCGATTGTAACAAATCCAAAACGTAGAGAAGCTCCATACCACATCACCGCGGAGATGGAGGATAAGAAAAACTTTGAAGTGGCCAAAATGGTCGGTGGTAAGGAGGTGGAGCTCATACTTTCCGACGAGATCATCTCACGAATCATGGTGCAGACAAGTAGGCAATCTGGCCTTAGCGTCGTTTATCAAGATCTCATGGATTTTGATGGAGATGAGATCTACTTTGAAGATGCTCCTTCGCTTTATGGAAAGTCTTTTAGGGATCTGTTGTTCGCCTATGAAGACTCTTCAATTATGGGAATTCAATACTCGGATGGAACGGTTGAAGTAAACCCACCAATGGATACCATTTTCGGTGATGGAGACCGTGTAATCGGAATCACCGCTGATGACGACACGCTTATTCCAAACGCTGATCCTAACTTGGAACTTCATGAAAGTAACATCATTTACACTGAGCCAGAACCTGGTGATCCTGAGAAAATACTCATCGTGGGATGGAATGATCGGGCACGCTATATCGTTCGCGAACTAGATAATTACGTACCTCTAGGATCTGTGGTGAAGGTGGTTTCAAAATTTGAAGACGCAGGTCTGATCGTTGAAAAACTAAAAGAGTCTGTTCAGAATATCAAAATTGAGTTTGAGGTAAAAGACACTACAGATCGAGAAACTCTGCAGGACATGCATCTTGAAAATTATAATTTCATAATTCTCTTGTGCTACCAGACCTATTTCCCGATTCAGGAGGCGGATGCACAGACCCTGATCACGCTGCTACACTTAAGAAACTTTACGGAACAGCATGGGTATGAGTATAAGATTGTGAGTGAGATGCTCGACATTCGAAATCGGCAGCTTGCTGATATTACAAGCGCCGATGATTTTATCGTCAGTGATAAGCTACTAAGCCTATTAATGAGCCAGGTAAGTGAGAACAAGTTTCTTATGAGAGTTTTCGAAGATTTATTCGATGCAGATGGTTCTGAAATTTACATCAAACCTGCTCGCGAGTACGTGGAAGTCGGAGAGCCTATGAACTTCTATACGATACTAGAGTCTGCCGCAAGAAAGAATGAAGTAGCAATTGGATATCGAGTAATTAGTAAAGCAAGGAATGCTGATGATCAATACGGGATAGTATTGAATCCAAAGAAATCTGATACGTTCACACTGAGCCCTGAGGACACCGTGATTGTATTATCAGAAGATTAGCTATCAAGTAGCGCCTCTCTAATTTGTTTCATTGCACGTCTTCTATATAGCTTTTTGCTATGTGGGATTGGTCTGATATTTTTGACATAGTCAAGTAGATCTGACTTCTGATTCCCATTTAAAGATCGAACCGAAGAGAGTATCTCAATTTCTAGATTTAAATAACTCATAAGAAAAGTGGTTTATATTCTCTACTGTAATGTACGTTTCCCAATTTAGTTAGTTTTTATGCCTATGTTTTATTTAGATTAACTCCTAGAATTAATAGACCAACAGTTTTTATCAAGACATTAATAAATTGCAACTAATTTTATTCTCTCAATAAACCCATATTTAACCAACATTATCCAAAAAGATGTCCAATCAAGCAGAAATCGAAGCTTTTGTTAAAAAGGTTACATCAAAAAATCCCAACGAGCCTGAGTTTTTACAAGCCGTTCAGGAAGTAGCCGAAAACATTATTCCTTTTATCAACGATAATCCAAAGTACAAGCAGGGAAGCCTTCTAGAGATGATGTGCGAGCCTGAGCGCGTATTTATGTTTCGGGTGCCATGGATCGACGATAAAGGAGCGACACAAATCAATCGCGGCTACAGAATACAAATGAACTCAGCTCTCGGCCCCTACAAAGGGGGATTGCGTTTTCACCCAACCGTAAATCTTAGCATTTTGAAGTTTCTGGCTTTTGAGCAAGTGTTCAAAAACAGTCTTACAACGCTACCTCTCGGAGGAGGAAAAGGTGGTGCAGACTTCGACCCGAAAGGCAAGAGTGATATTGAGGTGATGCGATTTTGCCAAAGCTTCATGACTGAGCTTAGCAAGCATATCGGAGCCAATACAGATGTCCCTGCTGGTGATATTGGAGTTGGAGGTCGTGAGATTGGTTTTCTGTTTGGTCAATACAAAAGGGTTCGTGACGAGTTTACTGGTGTCCTAACGGGAAAGGGTTTGCAATACGGTGGCAGCTTAGTTCGTCCTGAAGCAACGGGTTACGGATGCGTCTATTTCAGTGATGAAATGCTAACCCACGCAGGTGATAGCCTGAAAGGAAAAACATGTTTGGTATCAGGTTCAGGCAACGTGGCTCAATTTGCCATTGAAAAATTGATTCAGAGTGGTGCCAAACCAGTAAGTGTCTCAGATTCCTCTGGCTCTGTCTACGACAAAGATGGAATTGATGCAGAGAAACTTGCTTTTATCATGGAGCTAAAAAATGTAAAACGTGGAAGAATTGGCGAGTATGCAGATAAATATCCAAGTGCAGAATTCCGTGCGGCCAAAACCCCATGGGATATAGACTGCGATCTAGCCTATCCATGTGCTACACAAAACGAGCTGCAGCTTGATGATGCTAAAGCACTAGTTGCAAATAGTTGCAAGGGTGTTTTTGAAGGAGCAAATATGCCGTGCACCATTGATGCAGTGGAATTCTTCAAAGAAAAATCAGTTCTATTTAGCCCTGGTAAAGCTTCAAATGCTGGTGGGGTAGCAACTTCAGGATTGGAGATGTCTCAAAACTCACAACGGCTTTCCTGGACAAGAGACGAAGTAGACGAACGATTGAGAGGTATCATGAAAAATATTCATGAGAACTGTGTCGAGTTTGGGAAAACAGATTCTGGATATATAGACTATGTCAAGGGAGCGAATATTGCAGGCTTTGTTAAGGTCGCCGAGGCAATGATGGCACAAGGCTGCGTCTAGACTTTTCTTAGCGCAAAAAAACTTTGTGCTCTGGTTTCATTCTGCACTAAAGTCTTCAAGGGTTCGACAGGTTCGAACCCTTTTTTTATTTCATTATAAAGCTTGTTCGTTATTGCAAACCGAACAGCACCATCAGGAAATTCATACTTACCATTTTCGGTAGCTACTCCCAGGTTGTTGTCGATCATGGAGTCCATCGAAACATAAAGTATTCCATTAGGAGCCAATTTGTCTGACAAATTTTTCCACATACGATGGAAACCCTCCTCAGAATCTACAAAGTGCAGCACACGACTACAGATCACAACGTCAAAAAGCCCGAGCTCTTGCAGATCGCAAATATCTCCCGCCTCGAACCTTGCTTTGGAGGTAGAAATGTTATTGGCCATGTATTGAGCTAGCTGGACTTTTGACGGATCTGAATCGATGCCCAGGTAGTGATACCCTTCTCGAATAAAAAAGATAGCATTCCTTCCCTCTCCACAGCCCGCATCTAATATTGTTGCACTTTCAGGGATCTTTCCCTTAAGAATTAGGTCCAACAGAAATAGATCTGTATCACCAAAATAGTTGTTTATGTCCCTAACCTTACTCAAAGTGAAAATTAGAACCTTAAGATGTCAATTTCCTTTCGAAAGCCTCCATTTACCTCATTGAATGGCATAATAATAATTAGCAGATCATCTTCATAGCCAGCAGTAATACCATTTAACGCTACGTCGGAAGAGATCTTCTCAACACCTAGCAAGGTTGGGAACTTAGCATCTCCCATCTCTATTTTTTGATAAATAAGCAGGCTCTCACCATTCACCTCCACTTTTATATTATCTGGATCAACAGAAGGTATGCTTACCTCCAGCCGATAGTGATCTTCCTGCTTGAAAGTATCAAATGTCGGGAAAATTGTTCCTCCATTCACCGTGTTCAGCATGTCTGCCGACTTGGAGAGGTTCTTTGTCATTATATGATTAATTCTCATAGTTTCTCTTTCTCGTCCGATTTATCCTAAACAAATCCCATTCCAATCATTAAACGAGACACTTTGGCTGTTTAGTTTCTCAAACCCTGTCACCTTGACCGAAAGTGTCCTCTGAACAACTCATCCAGCAAAAAAAGAAACGTCTGCAAGAGTTTGTTGTCTTTGATAATGAATTCAAAATCAATTAACTAAATGAAAAGGACACTTACAATTTTTTTTACATTGGCAATCTTCGGACTTTATGCCCAAAAATCTCCTAAGACACTGATTGATACCGATCCTGAAGAAATTTCTGGCTTTGGTTCAACCTTGTTTTCATTCACAGGCATCGATGGCCAACTAGCTACGCTTACTGGTGGAGGTGGTGCAGTCATCTTTGATAACACCTTCTTTATTGGTGGGTATGGAATGGGAATGAGTGGCGACAGAAAAGTGACGGTCGAAGGCGTAGAGCAAAATGCACACTTCGGACATGGTGGTTTTTGGCTAGGCTATGTCATGAACCCCGTGGAAATGCTCCACTTTGGAATAGATACTAAACTTGGGTGGGGCAAAATCAAATACTCGGGAAATGATGAGCTTGATGACAAGGTTTTTGTATTTTATCCCCAATTCATTGGAGAAGTTAATCTCTCATACTGGATGAAAATCAATGCAGGAATAGGCTTTCAAAAGACCATCGGTGTAGACGACTTTCACTTCGACAAGTCAGACTTTGACGGAGTTGCATTCTCTCTGTCGCTCCTATTTGGATGGTTCAAATAGCTACACAGAAAGCACTTCTGGTGATCTAGTTTTTATCAATTAGCTCATATCCTTGATTGATACCCATCTCCAGAGCAGGAACGCCATCTCTCATCCACTTTGGCATGGGTTCTCCTTTTAGGTAATAATCAAAATACTGAGACAATCGGATATTGAAATCAAGTCTGTTTTGGGTTTTCAGCGGCCAATGCGGTTCTCCCTGATAATTGAGCAACCAGGCAGGTTTACCTAGCCTTCTAAGGGATACAAAATACTCGATGCCCTGGTACCACGGTACCGCACTGTCTTTGTCATTGTGCAGAATGAGCACAGGAGTATTCACTTTATCGATGTAAAAAATGGGGGAGTTCTCGATGTATCTAAGCGGATATTCCCAGAGAGTCCCACCGATTCTGCTCTGTGTTCTTTCATATTGAAACATTCTACTTAATCCAGATCCCCATCGTATACCGCCATACGCACTCACCATGTTTGCTACAGGAGCTCCCGCCTCTGCGCACTTAAACATATCTGATTTCGAAATAAGGTATGCGATCTGATAACCACCCCAACTATGTCCCTGCACGCCAATGTTTTTTTCGTCAATAAAACCCTTCTCAATCAGCGATGTAACACCTGGAATTACACAGTTATAAGCGCTCTCCCCAGGATATCCTGTTCGGTAGTTTACATTGGGATTAAAGATGATATAACCCCGTGAGGTGTAGTAGCTATAGTTAATCGTTGACCGTCCTGGATACGGGTCTCTATGACTATTCAAGCCATTGGCGCTTTTTTCGTAGAAATTAACCAGCAAAGGATACTTCTTCGTTGGATCAAAACCTTCTGGTTTAACCAACATACCTTCCAACCTCTCGCCATCAAGCGAGTTCCAGTAAACCAGCTCTATCGTCCCCCAATTGTACTCTTTCTGCTGAGGGTTTATGTTGCTTATTCTCTTCGTCGAATTGAAAGTAATATCCGTAGATAGAATATCTGGAAATGTTTCGAAATTCTCTTGAGAGAAAATCACATTTTCAGCACCCCTCGCTTTGTTGAACGAATCATACTGATAGTCCCCAGAGATAAGGGTTTTGGCCACATTTTTACCATAGGTGAATGAAAAAACCGCCTCGCTCTTATCATCCTCAGAGAATCCAGTCAGTATTAATTTCTGATTCTTGCTTACGAATCGCTCTTCATCGTCAAGTTTTTCATAACGGTATATTAGTTTTTTTGCTCTTCCATTTGGTGTGATTCTCTTAGCCTCAACTTCCATTTTTGGATCGATTTCCCAGATATCGTACCGATCATAGATAAGCACACGGTCATCGCCCTTGGTCCAACTCATCAGGCCATAAGAGCCAGGATACGATGGTGAATCGTGAATCTCATTGTAAAAGGGTACAACAGCGTTTGTGGTCAACTGCCTGGTTTGATCATCTGCAAATGAATACGCAAACCATGCTGTATCACTTGCTTCGTACCAATACGCATATTTTCCCTGCGGCGAAAGGGAAACATTACCCTTGACATCGGTTTCAACTTTGCGGTTTTGTCCATTGGATAAATCAATGACATGAACATCCTGGCTAATTGGAAACCCTTCCCAAGACATTGCCTTTCGGTAGGGATAATTGTTTAGTGCAACCGCCGTACTGCCATCACCTTCATTGCTTACCCGGATGCCACTGAATTCCTTATCCCCAAGTTGCACAAGTCGATCGCCAGCCACATCATAATAGCTCAGATAGCCAAATTTGGCATCATCCTTTAGGTCATTTTCCTGATGTGTGTACAGCTTCTGATCATTGTAGTTCCACACTTCCACATTTACAATCTCTTCATCCAGCAAGGAAGTATCCTGCATAACAGCCAATTCCTTCATCTCGAAAAACAATCGTTTTCCCGACTTAGAGAAGTAACTATCAAATTCGTGATTGACATTAAGGTTATCAAAATTCTTGCTTGAGGCTACGGTCTTGCTGCTATCCCAGTCAGTTTTCCAGTAGTGCAGATTGTAATTTCTTTGAAGTGCCTTGGTAGTGTCGGTATCTGATATAAATGAAAGCTGAGCGGCTTTCTCATCCCAGGTCATGTCAAAGTACTTGCCTTTGGATCTGAAAATGGGATTGAAGGTTTTCTCTTCAAAATCAAATGCATAAATACCAGCCTGAATGGTACTGTCATTCCCAGTAGTATTGAAGGCAAGGCCAGCGCCTTCCTTGGCAATTTCATAATTCAGAACATAAGAAAATGTATACTCCATTTTATCCTTGAGATTTCTCACCACCAAATCATAGCCGTTCTTCTTATTTCTTTTTTTCTGTTTCTTGGCAGCGGTATCAATCTCAGGCTCATATAAGTAAACCACATAATCATCCCACTTTTCAGGGAGCTTGAAAGATTTGAGACCTGCAATTTTATTCATTGCGCCACTCCCAAGCTCATAGATTGCGAGCGAATCTTTGGGCATGTCTTCTTCTTTCGTTTTTACTCGCTTTAAATCCCGCTCCTCAAATACGTCTGGAGAAATTTGAAAAAGCAAGAATTGTGAATTATTTGAAAAGGTTGGTTTTGAAGCTCTTTTATAGCTGAGAATAGCCTCCCCATTAGATCTATGTAAGCGAACATCGTAATTACCAATTCCATTCGTTTTGGTCGAGTACGCCAAAAATTTTCCGTCATTACTGATCAGTTGCTTATCTACTCTGCGCCATTCATTGTAGACACTGTGATCCAACACTTTCTTCGATTGAGCGACAGAAAATAACGGCAAAAGGGATAGGAGAAATATTGCTTTCTTCATAATTAATGTGGCCTGAAACCCAATACTACATAAAAGCTATTATAAATCTGCATTAGAACTATGCAGACGGTCGCACTTCGTTAAAGCAGTGGGCTTGAGAAAACCTTTTTAGAGAACAAGCTTGAGCAAGAAGTAGGTACCAATTCCAAGTAGGATCAGCCCAGGCACTTTGTGAACCAAAAACTTATTATCCGCAATTCTAGTAAACTGACTACCTAGCGCATTTACTGTCAAAAGGAGACAAAAAGTTCCCGCAGTAAGTCCTACTAAGTACATCCAAAAACATGCACCGTCAACAGAAACGAGACCATCATTTTCCAGATATGTGGTGATGGCTAACCAAAATGGGATGGTCATCGGGTTGAATATCCCCAGTAATATCCCTCGAAGAAACCCATGCCTCCCTTTTTCTCCTTTGACTATGACCGACTCGGAAGTCATTTTCGCAAAGATGTTCCAGAGACCGAGACCAATTAATGCGACCGAGGTAATGATTTTAAAATAGGTGGCAAGCGTTGGGTTGCTGGTAAGTAAAATGTGAAACTGCACGGTGAACCCAGCATAGACAAACTCTACAGCAGAGGCGGCCAAGGCAAGAAAAATGGCTGCTCTTCGTCGCTTTTGCATAGCAAGCTGCATCACCGAAACGTTGATTGTTCCAGGAGGAATTGACCCTATGTAGCTTACCACAAAGGCAACGATAAGTGTTTGCAAATTCATTTCTTGTACAGAAGCCGGTTGTGTTTTTTATGGCTTGTCCATTTTTGATAGCCCGCCTTAAATGACCAGTATGGAATCCCTCTTTTGTGATTTAGGATACTAATATCTGCCAAAACACGCAAATGCCAAAGGATGTCCTTGTAGGCTCGAACAAGGGAATATCCGGGCTGATATATGTGGCCAGGCTCAGATCCAGCACCATTAAGTTCTAATATTTTGAAGTTCTTGAGGTCTCGCAGATCATCCAACGAGTTACATTTCAGATCAAATCGTCCAAAATAAAAATCAGGAATCTCATCGGCAATTTGGCAAATGGCATTTGTTAATCGGTCATCAATTTCGGTCTCATCATTTAGAAATTTTGTTCCTCTGCAGTGATTTCCAATGGGTTCTATGAGAACCTCCTTCCCTTTCTCAGGGACATTGTTCCCTTTCTCTCTCAAAAAATCACTGGACAGGTCAGCGGTTAGGACGGCTCTGGTGCTGTTCTCCAAAAGCTGTAGAATGGTTGATTTTCCATCTCCCCTCACAGTCAAAAACTCCTTGCGCACGATAGATGTTACCTGTCCCATTTTTCCAGGATATTTTACATAAAAGACACCCAATTCGACCGGGAAGCTAACCAGTTCCTGAAGCAAGAAGTCTACTGGGCATTCTTGTGCATAAGTCTCAAGCTCCATTTCAGTATTTACCTTGCTTACCCAGATTCCGCGTTCGCCAATATCTGGCTTGGCGATCAGCGGGTAACCGATCGCCTTTGCTTTTTGTCTTGCCGACTCAAAGTTTCCTTCCTCAATTAGTTCTGTTACAGGCAGGTATTTGTCTGGCACGATATCGAAGATTTCCGATTTTCTTTCGCCGAACATTCCGCCAAAATCAATGGATGGGTTTGAAGCCGTAAAAAAGAAAACCGACCGTGCCCTGATTGTAAGCCAGCCAAAATAAAAAAAGACGGGAAAATATAGGATTGAAAAGGGCCAATACTCCCAATTTATCAGCTTGGTTTTCAACTTAGAAAGCCGGGAAATCTTAGGCATTGGAACCTGCCTGGTACCTTACGGTTGAAGTGGCGACTCCGAAATTTTCGGGCAGTTCAATGTAATCGAGCGATTGGTTTACAGCTACCTTCAAAAGTGCCATATGGTGAATTGCATGTTCAATATTGTATGCTAATTCTCGGCTGAAACTGCTTGGCATTTTTTGCAGTTCCCCCTCCTTCAATGTATAATTGGCCTCAAAAGAAACTGGAAAATCTGTCTTCTGTGTTGATAGAAATTCTTGAATGGATTCGATAACGCTCACTGCCAATACTGGATCGGTCTCGATGAATTTATCATGCTTTCGATTATCGTAGTTTATCACCCCCGCATTTTTTGCATCGAATAAACAAATGAAAAACTCAAGAGTATGGCGAACATGTTGACCAAACGTTGAGTCACTCAACACTGCAAGTGATCTGGAAAAGTCCTCGTCTTTGCAGTTTCGGATAATTTCCTTCAATTGATCGAGTAGTTCTGTAGCTGATGCTTGAAGCATGATTGATTTTTGAATGCACAAAAATAGAAATTCTAATTACAAAGAGCGATTTCTATTGTTCATAGTGTAAAAAGAACGACCATTTGAGGCTAAGGTTGGATTACGATCATCATTGGATTAACCTCCTATTTCGTAGTTAATTGATTAATCGCTTTCCAAATCAACTCTGACTCAAACCCTTTATTCCCCAGATAGGTAAGTGTCTTCTGTTTCTTCTTTACCACCTCTTGCTCCTCCAAACTCATCCACTTCTTACTGGCCAGGTCTACTACTCTTGCAAAGTACTTCGTGTCATCAATTCTATTCAGGGCACTTTCGATGATATCTGAATCTAACCTGTGCTGAAAAATATTGGCTCTTATTTTCTGTTTTCCCCAGGAATTGAATTCGAACTTGTCATTGCAATACGCATTTGCAAACCTCTGAGCGTCTACAAAACCTTCCTGAATAAGTTCCTTTAGGATCTGTTCTGTGAATTCGTGGTGCAAGCCCCAACTATTAAGTTTATCTGCGACTTCTTTCGGTGAACGTTCCTGAAACGCACAAAATCTTCCTGCCTTCTGCTTTGCTTCAATCAACTCGACCTTTCGAGTCATTACTTGATATAACCTTTCCTTTTCAGGACTGCTTCAATGAAGCTGATTTCGTTTTTGTTATTGAAGATTTTGAATGGGAGATGGATTAACTGTGCTTTGCTGAGAAAGAAAACAAAATCGTCCTTCCTCTTCATCACTCGTTTGATTTGATCCCACTTGATCGGCATTCCCTGATTCGCACTAACCTTCAGCATAATTTGCTGTGACGAAATCTCATAAGAGAGTTTCTCAAACATAAACTTTCCCTGTTCAAGTTGTGTGACTCCTGCAAATTGAATCAGCCAGAACAGTAAATAAAGTACAAGGGCTATGCTAGCTCCAATGATCCACCAGGCATTGGGGATCCAAAAGTAGCCAGCGCAGATAGTAAGATAGATGAGAAGCACCCACCATTGTTGATTCAAAACAGCTCTGAAGGCTATTCCGATGTACTTTTTTGTGGGAAGTTTGTATTTCTTCGTTCGTACAATCATGGATTCAAAATTCTTTCCGCAAAAATGGGATGATTCTTGTCTATTAAAAAGCTTTTAAGCTCATATCAAGACTCTTATAGGAATGGGTGAGTGCCCCAACTGAAATAAAGTCAACACCCGTCTCTGCAATCTCTGCTATGTTCTTTTCGGTTATCCCCCCAGAGGCCTCAGTTTCAAAGCGACCGCCGATCATTTGGATGGCCTGCTTAATTTCAGAGGGTAGCATATTGTCCAACATCACCCGATGCACTTGACCTACCTCAATGACTTCCTCAAGCTCAGATAAGCTTCGAACTTCAATTTCAATTTTCAACTCAGGCTTATTTTCGGTGAGATACTTCACCGTGTCCATGATCGCCTTTTTCACTCCGCCTGCAAAGTCTACATGGTTATCCTTCAACATGACCATATCGAATAGACCAAATCGATGATTTACACCTCCTCCTATTACTACTGCCCACTTCTCAGCCAACCTAAATAGCGGTGTTGTCTTTCTGGTATCAAGCAATCGTGCTTTGCTTCCTTTAATTAGATTGGTCATGTGCTTGGTGTAGGTTGCCACCGCACTCATTCTTTGTAGGCAATTAAGCACTAGACGCTCGGCAGATAAAATGGATCTTGAGTTCCCCGAAACCATAAACCCAATTTCTCCATTCTCCACCATGTCTCCATCGCCCTTATGGAATTGTATTTCCAAGGATTTATCAACAAAATTGAAAATGCGCAGTGCCATATCCAGACCAGCAATCATGCCTTCATCCTTGATTAACAAATGCGCTTTGCTGGTAGATTTCTCTGGAATAGAGCCCATTGATGAGTGATCACCGTCACCGATATCCTCGGCGAGTGCATTTTTTATGAAATTCCTGATATTCTTATCAGTGAGATAGGGTGGATTCATTTTGGCGATTAAAACGACGAGGCAGCGAAATAAGTTACTCCTGACTAAAATTCAAAGTATCGATGAGGTAATTATCCCCAATTTTTTTGATAAACATGACCACCCGATAGGTACCATTATCATGCGCATATCTTCCAATATTGTATTTGAGGCCTTCGGGAGAGGAGCCCTGATGAATGTATGTGAAATTTTTTGAAGGGTTCTTAGTAAAAAAATTTCGTAAAACAACCTCTGCTTGAGCTTGGCTATAATTTGAGCTCTGACCGTCGATTTTGATTTCAACAGTTTCATTACAATACTTTATCAGCTCCTTAGAACTACCAGATTTTAGGGCAGTGCCAATTTCACTAATTGTAGCATCCTCGCCCTGGCCGAAGAACAAATACAAAGAAACAAGTAGATACTTCATTGATAAAAAAGTTAAGCTCGTTGAATTGAACTAAAACCATGCCGAATTTACTTATTCGAAGATCGACATCAAAGCCTACACATCTATATTTGCCCTAGGAATACTTTAAAAGTCACTTATTATTGAGACTTACTGGTTCTTGACAAGAAAACAGTTCTTGTAGGATCACATCTGAAAACGAATAAAAACACATGAAAAAGAATGTACTTCTAATGATTCTGGACGGCTGGGGAATCGCCAAAGACAAATCTGTTTCAGCAATTGACGCAGCGGAAACTCCATTCATGGATGACATGCTTGGAAAATATCCACATAGCACCTTGGAGGCTTCAGGACTTGCCGTGGGATTACCTGAGGGTCAAATGGGAAATTCAGAAGTTGGTCACATGAATATTGGTGCTGGCCGCATCGTGTATCAGGATCTTGTCAAGATCAGCAATGCTGTGAAGGATGAATCGATAGGCACAAATGAAGTTCTTCAAAATGCGATAAGCTATTCAAAAAGGGAGAACAAAGCCGTTCACTTGATCGGTCTGGTTTCTGACGGTGGCGTCCATTCTCATGTCGATCATTTGAAAGGTCTCCTTAATGTTTTGGCAAGGGAAAAAATTGAGAATGTTTTCGTTCACGCATTCACAGATGGTCGAGATACCGATCCTCAAGGGGGAGTAGACTACCTCACTGATCTTTTAAATCACATGGAGAAATCCACTGGATCGTTAGCCTCGATCACTGGTCGATACTACGCGATGGATCGTGACCGACGCTGGGAACGGGTGAGGTTGGCCTACGATGCTTTGGTAAATGGTGTTGGCGACAAAACAGATGATCCTCTCGGTGCTCTTCGCAAATCTTACGAAGATGGGGTTACAGATGAGTTTGTAAAGCCCATTATTTGCACAGATGCTAAAGTTGAGGATGGAGACGTTGTTCTGTGTTTTAATTTCAGAACAGACAGAGGAAGACAAATAACGCAAGCATTAACGCAAGAGGATTTTCCTGAACATGGAATGCACAAAATGGATCTACATTATGTGACTCTTACCAATTATGATAACTCATTTAGGAACGTTCATGTAATGTATGATAAAGACAACCTGGTACAAACGCTGGGTGAAGTGCTAGCGCAAGAAGGGAAAAAGCAAATTCGAATTGCCGAAACAGAAAAGTATCCACATGTTACCTTCTTCTTTTCAGGTGGCCGTGAGGAGCCATTTACTGGTGAAACTAGAATTCTTTGCCCATCTCCAAAGGTGGCTACATACGATCTTCAGCCCGAAATGAGTGCCGCCGACATACGTGACAAAATTATTCCTCAACTAAATTCAAAGTCTGCCAATTTCATCTGTCTCAATTTTGCCAACCCTGATATGGTCGGACATACTGGTGTTTTTGAGGCGGCAGTAAAAGCGTGCGAAGAGGTTGATAGGTGTACCGAAGCTGTGGTGAATACGGCTCTGGAAAATGACTATTTGACAATCATCATCGCTGATCACGGCAATCCAGACATTATGCTCAATCCAGATGGAAGTCCAAACACAGCTCATACAACAAACCTTGTTCCTTTCATTGTGGTTGATAACGAATTCAACAGCGATTTGAAAAGTGGGAAACTTGGAGACCTTGCCCCAACGATTTTGACGTTCATGGGCATTGCGATTCCAGAAGAAATGACGGGAGAAACATTAATTGAGGATGAATCGATTTGAGGATGAGTGAATTTAAGAAATTAACGATTTCTTCGATTACGGCGATTTTGATTTTCGCGGGATGTGAAAGAATGAAGCCAGATGTAAGTCAGGTACCCAGTTATGCTGAAATTGATACTCTCCTGACCTCACAGTTTGACTTACTCTATAAAAAATCCCTGATAAAAGAGGTGTGGCTTGATGGACAAAGTGAATCTCAAGATTTAGAAATGGATTCGCTCGGTTGGAGGGCTGAATTATCTTTTCTTAAAGAAATAAATCCTAACCAGCCGGAATACGTAGGCGCCTTTGATAAAGAAGAGTCTAAGAATATAATTGTTTTGGTGCTTGGTGAAAAGGAGAGTGGGAGCTTAAGCACCTTTTCATTTTCCCGGGAAAAAGGAGACATAACTTCCATTGAAGCCACCATACATGAAGACAAAGATGTTTATGTGCATCATCGAGACATCAGCCTCACACTAACTGGGGGAAGGATCCGTGAATATCAAATTGATGGGTATCAAAAGATCATGTTGAAAGACACGATACGGTTCCGAATCCGGGGATCAGTAGTCAACTAATATCGAGCAGACAGCATGCCTAAGGCCGTAGCTGCTGCCTCATCACCTTTGTTTCCATGCTTGCCACCTGCACGATCCAATGCTTGCTTTAGGTCATTGGTGGTGAGGACACCAAAGATCACAGGTTTGTTGTACTTCAACCCTACATTGGTAATACCATGTGCGACCGCATCACAGATGAAGTCAAAATGCTTGGTTTCTCCCTGAATCACGCAACCCAGACAAATCACAGCATCCAGTTCCTTTCGCTCGGCCATCCATTGTGCGCCAAGGCTCAGCTCGAAACTTCCTGGCACATTCATACGCTCAATGTTGTTGCGGGTAACACCAGCATCAACCAACGTTTTATGGGCGCCTGCATAAAGTGATTCGGTAACTTGTTCGTTCCATTCGGAAACTACAATACCAACTTTAAGCTTGCTGACGTTTTTGGATTTGGAAATCTTTACGTCACTAAGATTTTTTTCTGAGGATGCCATGCGTTAAAGAAATAGATTTCTCACTGCGTTCGAAATGACACTATTTGACAAATTCTACAATTCTGCTACCAAGGCTTCTAATCTCGCCTTGTGCTTCTTGGCTTCATGAATCATGTCCGATTGAGGATAATCATCAATGATCTCGTTGTAGGCTGATACAGCACCTGTTAGATCTCCTCCATTTTCTTTCGCTATTGCCAACTTCTTGAGATATATCGGGGAGAAATACTTGTTTGCCTTATAGTCAGATGCTTGCCTATAGTAATCAGAAGCATTTTCAAAATCGTCTTGCTCTAAATACGCGTCACCAATTAGTGCATAAGCTCTCGCTTGCACCAAGTAATCAGAGCTGCTGAATTCTTTTAGGTATCTGATCGCCCCATCAAAATCTCCAAGTCGGAGATAGGAAGCCCCAGCATAGAAGTTTGAGAGGTTTGCCACTTTTGTTCCTGGAAACTCATTGATGATCTCCAAAAAACCGTAGCTGTTTCCATCACCATTAAGAGCAAGGCCTAAACTATCAGCCTCAAAATAGAATTGCGCTTGAAACAGTTCCTCCTGAGCCGTATTGTTCTTGTCAGAGATGTAGTAGTTGTAACTTGCAATTCCTACCACAACAGCTGCCAAAAATCCTCCAATTGAGAATACTAAGGTTCTGTTCTTTTTGTTATCTAAAAACTCGTTGGCCTTTTCAACAATTGCATTCGGATCTTCGAGAATCTCAATGCCGTCATCTTTCTTTTTGCCTTTTGCCATTTTATTTAAATGTCTGATTTATCAACTATCCCACCTCTTAATTATGCAAGGTGAAATTTGAGCACGCAAAGATATATTTATTTATAGAGAGTATGAACGATTTGGCTAAATCTAAGTGGTGATGTACGGATAGTCAGACTCGATGTAGTTATCGCTGTAAGCTTCAGAAGCATCGGGCCAAGGTGATTCTTCAGCAAACTTCACTGTTTCCAGCACGCGTTCTTTGATCTCTGTGTCTATCGCCTTAAGATCCTCTTCTTTTGCCCACTTGTTTTTGAGAATGGTCCTTTTTACCTGTTCGATAGGATCTTGAAGTTTGTACTCTTCCAACTCTTCCTTGGTTCGATACTTAGCAGGATCAGACATGGAGTGTCCTTTGTACCTATACGTTCTAAATTCTAGAAACGTAGGTCCATCTCCCTTTCTTGCTCTATCCGCAGCTTCTTTCACAGCCAAATGCACATCCTCGACTCTCATTGCATCCACAGACTTCGAGGGCATATCATATGCTTTGGCTAGCGTATCCAAATTTGTAACGTTAGAGGTTCTTTCCACTGACGTTCCCATCGCATAGCCATTATTCTCCACAACAAAAATGGTAGGCATTTTCATTGTCATCGCCATGTTGAATGTTTCATGTAAAGCGCCCTGCCGAACAGCTCCGTCGCCCATTGAACAGATGCAAAGATTTTTTGTCCCTTTGTATTGCTCAGCAAAACCAATCCCTGCGCCCAGTGGAATCTGAGCTCCAACGATACCATGCCCTCCAACAAAGTTTACTTCCTTATCAAACATGTGCATGGAACCTCCTTTACCTTTCGACACTCCCGTAGCTTTTCCAAAAAGCTCAGCCATCACTCTGTCCGGATTCGTACCCAAAGCAATTGGGTGTGCATGATCTCTATATGCGGTGATATGCTTATCGTCCTTTTCCAGTGCGGAGACCGCGCCTGCTGCACATGCTTCCTGCCCTATATATAGATGGCAGAAACCTTTGATTTTTTGCTGTCCGTACAATTGACCTGCCTTCTCTTCAAATCGTCTCATCATGAGCATCGAACGATACCATTCCATGTATTGAGCCTTTGAGAACGCTGTCTTTTTTGCTGTCGATTTAGCTGCCATGAGCAAATGTTTTATTTATTGGCAATATAGCCTCTATAATTGCTTTGGGGTTGCGAAATTAAATCAAAATCAATGATCCTGAAAAACCTGAAGCTTACCCATTTTAAGAACCACGAAAACGCCTCATTCAATTTCAACGGCAGGATCAATTGCGTGGTGGGGAAGAACGGGACGGGAAAAACAAATTTGCTTGATGCCATTTACTATTTGTCTTTTACAAAAAGCGCGGTAGGGTCGTCTGATCGATTAGTAATAAATCATGAGCAGAATGCATTCACCATATTCGGCACTTATGATGACTTCACGGAAGCGCTACAGTTCGAAAAAGGAAAGGCCAAAATCATCAAAGTTGATGGAGAGGAGCAGGAAAAACTCAGAGACATAATAGGGAGAGTTCCATTGGTAATCGTGCTACCTGACGACACATCTATGATCAAAGAGGGAAGTGAAGAGCGTCGTAAATTCTTTGACGGTGCTATTTGTCAGTTTAATCAAGAGTATCTGGAAATGCTCTTGAGCTATAACAAGCTACTAAAGCAGCGAAATTCTCTGCTCAAACAAAACGACGGAGGTTCAATCAACTACAAACTAGTTGAAACCTATGACGATCAATTAATTCCGTTTTCCAAAGAAATCTCGAACTACAGATCTCAAATTGCTTCCTCCTTCTTACCCTTTCTTGAAAAGAATTACAAAGATCTGCACGATGGTAAAGAAACTCCAAGCCTGGTATTTAAGACACATGTAAACAATGATTTTGAAGAACTTTTTAAGGCTAATTTCCATAAAGATCAGCTAATGCAACGAACCTTAATGGGGTGCCACAAGGATGATTTCGAGTTCATGCTCGATAACCAAGCCATCAAAAAATTTGGTTCGCAGGGACAACAAAAAACATTTATCATTTCGCTTAAACTAGCACTTTACGATTTTCTGTCTGACAAGATCGATAAAAAGCCACTCCTCCTTCTGGATGACATTTTTGACAAACTAGATGATTCACGTATCAAACTGCTGGTAGCACTGCTTATAGACCAAAAGAGGTTTGGGCAGATCTTCATTACTGACGCAAGAAAAGACAGAAGCAAGGAGCTACTTAATATGGACAAAGAAGTCAATTTTATAGAACTTACCACATGAGCGAGGATTCAATCAAAAATTTCCGAACAGCATTTAATCAATTTCTCAAGGAAGAAAATCTCGAACACACCTTCAGACAAAAACAACTGATCATCAACTGGGAAAAAGTGATGGGCAAGACAATCGCTTCTCGCACGACACAGATTTTCTTTAAGAAAAAAACCCTTTTCGTTAAATTAAGCTCTGCTCCGCTCAAGCAGGAAATGCAAAACTCGAAGGAAAAATTTCTTGACTTGGTAAGTGACGAAATAGGGAGAGGTGAAGTGGAGGATGTGAGGTTCTTATAAGCTCTATGTCACAAAGTTTGTACATACGCTGCTAAATCTTCGCTTTCGCCCAGTCCCAATTTCTGCTTCAAACGATACCTGCTCATTACTACGCTTCGGTGCTCGATACTAAATACACTTGAAATTTCCCGAGTATTAAGGTCTAGTTTGATCAATGCTAGCAACCTTCGCTCTTTCTGAGTGAGGTTATCGTGAAGCTTCTGCACCTGACTGTTGAAGTGTGGGTGAATTTTTGAGAAATGCGTTTCAAGTTGTTCCCATTCCTTTTCGAGAGATCGATTGACAAAAATGTTGCTTAGCAGCGATTGCACATCCTTTCTTGCAATAATCTCTTTCTTCTTCAGCGACTTCAACCCTGTCTCAATTTCCTGAATACTATTGTTCAGGTTCATCATGTGAAGTGTTTGCTGCTGCAGGGCCGCTTGTCCCTTCTCTATCTCACTGTTTAACTTCAATTGCCTGTTTCGGTTTCTCAGAATCAAGTAGACGGTAATGGCCAAGGAGAGAATAATTACTGCAATGATCGAAACAACTAGTAAAGCACGGCTTTTTTCGTCGATTTCGCTTTGCTTTTGGAGGACTGCAATTTCCTTTTCTTTTTCTAAAGTTTCCAGTTCAATCCGAAGATTGCTAAATTTTCTATCATTGGATTCATTGTAGATTGAATCCTTATAGGAATAGTACTTAGACTGAAAGTAGTAAGCAGAATCAAACATTTGCAAATTCCTGTATGAATTACGTAAATAATGGTATGAGTTTTTGATTGCCTCTCGGATATTGTTATTCTTAGCTGATCGAAGGCCTCTCCTTGCGTAAATGATGGCTTGTTCATACTCTCTTAATCCAAGATAATTGGCCGCTAACATATTAGAATTAGCTACTGATTGACTTTCATTTCTTGGATGAACAGATTCTAACAGAGCGATCGCTTCTCTTTGTCTTCCCTGGGCAGTATAGATACTTGATATATTGCTAAGAGCTCTTTGAACAACGGGAACAAATTGTGGATCATCAGCTGCTAATTTGAGACTCAGATTAAAGTAATATAGAGCACTGTCATATTTATAGTCCAAGTAGTATAGTCCACCGATCGCATTGTAAGACTTGCAGATCGACAGATGATCCCCTGACTCCAAATCGTATTGCATTGTCTTTTTTGCAAAAACTAATGCTTCGTCATTCAGCCGCATTCTTCCGTATACCAAAGCAATATTACTTGTTACCTCGGCAAATCTTGATACCGACAAACCTCCATTCTCAGCAATTTTCAATGCCTCCAAAAAATATTTTAATGCTTCTGGGTAATCACCCTGCCTTCCATGTACAGTACCTATACTTGAGGTTGACATGCATAAATAATTATCATCACCAAAGCTTCGAAATATAGCTTGTGCTTCCTCAAATCTTGACAGTGATTTTTCAAGGCTACTTAATCTAAAGTATATTTTTCCCTGGGTGAATTTTGCTATTCCCTCTTCCAAAGATTCACTTTTTATCACTTCCATCTGGTTCGTCAACTCCAATAGGTTTCTGGAGGCAGAATCCAATTGATTCTTCTCAAATAGGATTGACGCTTTTATTAATCTACTCTGAATCAACCCCCAATCATAGTTCAACTCTCGGCTGAGTATTCTTATTTCTTCACTCATAGTATATGCAGAATCCGGATGTCGGGTTGAGATGTTCTGAGCTTGAGAGAATAATGAGTCTATCTCCTCGATTCCAGAAGTTTGCGCCACAATTTGTGCGGAGAGTATCATGGAAAAAAGTGGAAAAAGAAAGTATCTCATTGATAGACTTAGTTGACTCAGTATTGTCAATTGATAAATCTAGTCACATAAGCCCTTTAGTGAAAATTATTTCTTCATAATGGTTCATGTCAACTGCACTTCAATACGATCAACTTTCAAAATCCATCAAAATTTTTGACGCCCAATGAGAAAATGAAATCTGCTAAAAAGCCTGAACATAAGCATCCAAATCTTCCTTCTCCTGTAATCCCAATTTCTGCTTTAATCGGTATCTGCTCATAACAACACTTCGTTGCTCAATACTCAGAATCCCTGCAATCTCTCTTGTATTGAGATCCAATTTTACAAGAGCCAGCAGACGGCGCTCTTTCTGGGTAAGGTTATCGTGTCGCCTCAATAGCTGACTATTGAAGTTTGGGTGAATTTTGGAAAAATGGGTTCCAAGCTGTTCCCATTCTCTCTCAAAGGATCGATTGACAAAAATACTGTTCAATAAAGATTGCACATCCTTCCCTAAAACTACCTCCTGCCTTTTCATAGATTTCAATCCTGATTCAATTTCTTGAATACTATTGTTCAGGTTCATCATGTGAAGCGTTTGCTGTTGCAGTGCCGATTGTCCTTCTTCTATTTCACTCTCCAGCTTTAATTGCTTGTTTCGGCAAGCCAAAAAGATAGTGATCCCTAAAAAGAATACAATTATCCCAACGATGGAAGTGATAAGCTGTGCCTTATTTGCCTCGTCTATTTCGATTTCCTTTCGTGACACTTCGATTTCCTTTTGCATGTCAAGAGTCTTTATCTCAGCATAAAGCTCTGTGAATTTGCTTTGGCTTTCCTTAAAAAGGAGAGAGTCCTTAAACGTATGATACAGTTTATAATAATGCAAAGCAGAATCCAACCTGTTCAGCTTCTCATAAGCTTCTGATACTTTATATGCCAAAGCCCAAGAAAATCGTTTATTTGAAACTACAGCAGTTTCCCTTAGTGCTTCTTTTCCATAGAAAATCGCACTATCATAAACTTCTCTCTGAAAGAAAATTTGTGTGTTAACGTAATCGAATTCTTCCTCCAGGTCAGAAATTCCTGAGCTGTCAGCAACAGCCAGTGCTTCATCCATTAAATCTATCGCAAACCTCTCTTGATACATCTGGCTCGCTCTGTTAAGTAAGATGTCCGCAGTATCGAGTTGAGATTGATTCAAGAAATATAACCCTGAAGCTAGAATTGCTCTGGCCTTCCCCAGTTCGTAATCAATCTTCGTACTCTCCTGAAGCATGTACTGCGATAGCACCAAGGCACTATCATTACAATGTTCAGAAATCATCGAAACCGTAATCTTATATATTGAATCAATTTCCTGAATTGCTCTTTGACCGAAAGAGGCCAATGATAGGGTCGTCAGGAGGACGCTAGTGAACAGTCTTTTCATCAGATTTTAGTTAGTAGTGTTAATTATATCAGTTGATAAGATGCTCGAAGAGACGGGTTTTTAGCTATTTAAGCTTAAAAACACCGTCTACAAAATGTCTACCTTCCTCAAAATGTTGCACTAGTAACAGAAAATCACTCTACTGATAACGGGGCGATTCTACCCCGCTATCTCTACCGAATCCAGGTTCAAAAACTCAATCTGATTATGATCTGAAAGAGTGATCCCGATAACGGAATCTTTTTTAATCGATCCATCTAAAATGGATTTTGATAGTTCATTCAAGATTTCTCGTTGAAGGACTCTTTTCAATGGTCGAGCTCCGAATTGCGGATCAAACCCAACTTGTCCAAGAAACTCCAAAGCCTTTTCATCTGCCTCAATTTTGATTCCACTCTCCTCTAGCCTTCGCTGAATCAGCTTAAACTGAATACCAACAATTTTCTGAAGATCCTCTTGACTCAACGGTCTGAACATAATCGTTTCATCCACCCGATTGAGAAATTCAGGTCTTACCGATTTCTTCAACAATTCGAATACTTGCTTTTTTGTCTCTTCAATCACAGGCTCTGGATTTTTCTCATCCATCCTTTCGAAGCTTTCCTGAATTAACCCTGACCCTATGTTTGTGGTCATGATCACAATTGTGTTCTTGAAGTTCGCTACACGCCCCTTGTTATCTGTGAGCCTACCATCATCCAGTACCTGAAGTAAAATATTGAACACGTCTGGGTGGGCTTTTTCAATTTCATCTAGTAGAATAACACTATACGGTTTTCTTCGAACTGCTTCAGTCAATTGTCCCCCTTCGTCATACCCCACATATCCCGGAGGCGCTCCAATCAGTCTGCTTACCGCATGCCTTTCCTGATATTCTGACATATCTATTCTGACCATTGAGTTTTCATCGTTGAAGAGGTACTCGGCCAAGGCCTTCGCCAACTCTGTTTTTCCAACACCAGTTGTCCCCAAAAAGATGAAGGATCCAATGGGTCGTTTCGGGTCATGAAGCCCAGCTCTGCTTCTGCGTACTGCGTCTGAAACTGCCTGAATGGCCTCTGCTTGCCCAGCCACTCTTTTCCCGAGTTCCTCCTCCAGGTTTATTAGCTTCTCTCTGTCTCCTTGCAGCATTTTTGTCACAGGAATCCCTGTCCATCTAGCAACCACCCCTGCAATATCCTCCGCGTCTACCTCTTCTTTCAACAAGCTTTCTCCATCCTGCATTTCCGAGAGTTGTTTCCGGAAATCTTCTAACTGCGCTTCCGCTTCCCCCAGCTTTCCATACCGTATTTCAGCAACGAGACCTAAATCTCCACTTCTCTCAGCATTTTCAGCTTCACTTTTTAGCTCTTCAATCTTCTCTTTCGCACTCCTAAGTCCCTGAATTACATTTTTCTCATTTTCCCATTTCGCCTTTAGCTCATTTCTTTCTCCCTCAAGATCAGCGATTTCCTTACTAAGCTCAGACTCCTTACGCTTATCTTTTTCCCTTCTAATTGCTTCTCTTTCGATCTCCAACTGCATCACCCTTCTGTTTAATTCATCCAGCTCCTCTGGCAGCGAATCGATTTCAATTCTCAACTTAGCTGCTGCTTCGTCCATCAAGTCAATGGCTTTGTCAGGAAGAAATCGGTCAGAAATGTATCTGTTTGAAAGCTCCACTGCAGAAATAACAGCATCATCCTTAATTCGAACTCCGTGATGAAGTTCGTACTTGTCTTTGATCCCGCGTAAAATGGAAATTGCGTCTGGAACGGACGGCTCATCAACCATTACCGTTTGAAATCTTCTTTCCAGCGCTTTATCCTTTTCTACATATTTCTGATATTCCTTGAGGGTTGTAGCTCCAATTGCATGAAGTTCTCCACGTGCCAACGCTGGCTTCAGCAGGTTAGCGGCATCCATCGCTCCCTCGCCTCCTCCAGCACCGATCAATGTGTGAATCTCATCAATAAATAATATGATTTGTCCATCACTGTCAGTCACTTCCTTAATAACCGCCTTAAGTCTTTCCTCAAATTCTCCCTTGTACTTTGCTCCGGCAACCAATAATCCCATATCCAGGGAAATGATTGTCTTTGACTTTAGATTTTCGGGAACATCTCCATCAACAATTCGCTGTGCCATACCTTCGACGATGGCTGTTTTGCCAACACCAGGTTCTCCTAAAAGGATTGGATTGTTTTTAGTTCTTCTTGCCAAGATTTGCAACACCCTGCGAATCTCCTCATCCCGTCCAATCACGGGATCGATCTTTCCTTTCTTCGCTAGATCGTTGAGGTTTTTTGAATACCGTCCCAACGACTGATACTTTGCTTCAGCGTTTTGATCCGTCACCGAGTCACCACCCCGCAGTTCCTTTATAGCAACAACCAATTGTTTTTTGTCAAATCCCTCGTTCTTGAGAATTTGTGCAACCTTGTCGTTTCCACCAAGTAAACCCAAAATGATGTGCTCCACAGCAACAAATTCATCGCCGAATTCCTTCAAATGTTTCTCCGCATTCTGTAGTGATTTTGCGGCGTCATTCGATAAATACGGCTGGCCGCCTTGCACTATGGGAAAGCCATCGATTACTTTATCAATTTGTTGCTCAAGGGTGTTCTTATTAGCTCCTAGTTTCTTAAGTAAGAACGAAATCAAGCTTTCATCAGACTGCAAAATAGCCTTCGCCAGGTGACTTGTTTCAATCACCTGATGTTGAAAACCTGAAGCTATTTCAGTTGCTTTCTGAAGTGCTTCCTGTGATTTGATTGTATAGTTGTTAAAGTTCATAGCCCGATCATTTTAAATTGTACAATCGGGAGATATCAAAAGCCATTCCAGCACCATTATTGGATTATTTTCAGACAAAATGTCACTAAAATCTGAAGGAATCTGTTTTAGGGTATGCCAATTTGGCATCTGATTCGGCGTGATGGAAGGGGTGAAATCATAACATTTAGTTGTCCGTTCTTTCTTTGGCTTTTGGTTCAGGTTCAACCTCCTCTTCGCCTTTTTTCCCTAGGTACTTTTCCTTCTTGGCCTTAAGGCTTTCACTAGCCTCTTCCAAGTTAAGACGAGCTTTCAACCGATTTAGAATTCCCTGGCCAATGGAAAGGGCTCGATCACCAAAATTTAGGTCTTCCTTATTTACCTCCTGAGCAGGTGCTTCAGCAACAGGTGCTCTTTTTATGATATATTTATTTGTGGATGCAGTGTCCACTACGATCTTCTGTGCCGAGGAGGCAAAAGAAATTGCAGTTGCAAGTAAACATATGATAGATTTGATCCTCAACGCAACGAACTTCTTTCAAAGGTTATCAATAATAGCATAAAGAGAAGATATTGGAACGTATTTGCAAAAATTGTGAACTGAATCTGGGTCCTGGCTTTAAGTTCTGTCCGAACTGCGGCCAAGAGCACAAAGACAAGGTCGTCCATTTCAAGCAATTTATGCTCGATTTTTTAGGTGATTATTTCACCTTCGATTCATTAATCATTCGAAGCGTACGCCCGTTGCTATTCAACCCAGGCTTTTTGACAAAGGAATTTCTGGCCGGAAGAAGGGTTCGGTACATTCCACCATTGCGGATGTTCATTTTTATCAGTATCATCTTCTTTCTTGTGCTGGGCTCAGTCGATTCGTCAGTCGTTATAGAAAAAAGCGATGAGGGCAAGTTTCTGGACTCCTTCTTTAATCAGTGGTTTCCACGTCTCTTCTTCCTGCTACTTCCACTTTTTGCACTGTTTCTATTCATCATGTTTAGAAAATCCGAGCGGATCTACCTTTCACATTTTATCTTCTCAATTCATTTTCACGCCTTTATTTTCGCTCTATCAACAATATTCGTTATCCTAATTGATTACATTTTTCCCAGCAGTGTCTTTCTTAGTCAGTGGGCATTTATCATCACCATTACGGTGCTGCAGGTGTACCTGATAATTGCTCTCAGAAAAGTGTACCAGCAAAGGTGGTTCACGACGATCTTCAAACTTGTGTTGATCAACATCATGTATACATTTTCAGCGATGGTCATTTTCGCTGGGGTCGGCACTCTTATTTTTTACCTGTAGCTCTTCGTGTCCATAGTAAAGGACGATCAACGTCAATGAGTGTTAGTTGCCTAACTTAGGTTCATGAGCCTAACAGCCCAACATGCGTATCCGCTTAACTGCCCCACAGGTCGCTGGACGTTGGTGTCGACAATCCTGGCCTCTAGTATGGCCTTTATTGATAGCACGGCGCTAAATGTCATTTTGCCGTCCTTGCAACGGGATCTTGGAGCAACGGGATCAGATTTATTTTGGGTGCTCAATGGCTATCTGCTGATGCTGGCAGCTCTCATCATTGTGGGTGGGAGTCTGGGGGACAAATTGGGTCGTGTTAAAGTATTCAAGTTTGGTATTTTGATCTTCACCCTAGGTTCCATACTGTGTGGGGTCACCCCAAGCGTCCAACTTCTTATCGTTTTCAGAATGATTCAAGGGGTCGGAGGTGCACTAATGATTCCAGGAAGTCTTGCAATTATTTCTGCTGTTTTTAGCGCAGAGGAAAAGGGAAAAGCAATTGGCTCATGGTCTGCAGCAACAACTATCGTCACCATCTGTGGTCCCGTGCTGGGAGGGGCTTTGGCCGACATCGGTTTATGGAGATTTATCTTCTTTATCAATGTGCCACTTGGTTTACTGTCAATCCTTATTCTACATTTTAAAGTTCCGGAAAGCCGGGAGCCTGGTGCATCTAAAATAGATTGGTGGGGGGCAGTCCTACTGGTTCTCAGTCTTTCACTCATCACTTTTGGTTTTTTAGAAATGCCCGAGATTGGATCCGATCACCAGCTAGTCATTTCAAGTTTAGCTGTTGGCTCTATTTTGATGGGGGTTTTTATTTGGGTGGAAACCAATGTGAACCAGCCTATGATTCCGCTCGGATTATTTAAAAGCAAGACCTTTTCTGGTGTAAACCTCCTCAGTTTCTTTCTATACGCGGGACTTGGGGCCATCATGCTTTTCTTGTCATTGAATATCATACAAGTGCAAGGGTACTCTCAGCTTCAGGCTGGCCTTACTTTCCTGCCTTTTTCATTTGTAATGATTCTATTGGCAAGAAAAATGGGTTCACTCTCTGATAAATTTGGAGTACGAAGGTTTCTAATCATTGGGCCGTCCCTCACAGGCTTTGGAATGCTTTGGCTCTCGCTCATCGGAATTACCTCAGGCCCGTCCGAATATTGGACGACCTTCTTTCCTCCTTTTATGCTGTTTGCCATTGGTATGTCCATTACCGTCGTCCCTCTTACCACTGCGGTAATGACTTGCGTTGATTCAAGTCAATCTGGGATCGCCTCCGGGATCAATAACAGCGTCACAAGGATCTCAGGAACTTTTATGAATGCTGTCTTGGGTGCAGTGGCAATCCTGTTTTTTGCAAGTTATTCCATGGATGCAATGCAGACCTTAAACCTTTCTGAAACTCAGACAAAAGAACTGCTTGTTGAGACAACCAAATTGGGAGAAGCACGAGCACCACTTGAATATAGCGCAGCCTTGCAAATGAGTATAAATACCGCTTTTCAAAATGGCTTTGTCTCTACCTATAAATGGGTGGGACTGCTGAGCTCATCTCTGGCATTTTTATCAGCTCTAATTGCATTTTTCATGGTTGAAGAAAAAGGAAAGCTGACGGGAAAAGGCAACTAAGAGAAGTCAATATCGACTAAACACCTCACGAATCCTTCGAAGGTCAATTCACCTAAATTTAGTTTTTTCAAAGACTATCTGTAACCTTCCCGCCCCAACTAGGTAACTTATCAGAATTTGCCCAGCGTTGCTGGTTTACCAGGCAATTTCAAAATGAAAGAAGACTGGTTCGTTAAAATTTAGCTAAATAATCAAATGCCGAATTATTCGGTTAATTGGATTGAACTTGGAAATCACAGATGAGCATTTGATGGCTCAAGTCAAAAGTGGACAGCTTGATCAGCTGAACGAATTGTTTAGTCGCTATAGCAAGCGGATTTACAATTACTTTCTAAAGTCGACCATGGATCGTGCTGACAGTGATGATCTCACCCAGGAGCTTTTCATTCGGGTGATGAAGTATCGGAAATCATATAAGGATGGTCAGGCGGTACAATTCTGGATATTTCAGATTGCTCGAAATATGGTGAAGGATCATTTCCGAAAAATGAAAGTCCACAAGGACCAGTTTAATCCTGTGGAAGTGATGCCAGAAGTAGTGGAAGAGTCGATGGATGAAGATAGGGAGCGAGAGAAACAGCTATATAAAGCAATGAAAGCATTGCCTGATGAGAAAAGAGAATTACTGGTGCTAAGCAAATTTGAAGGGATGAAGTATGAGCATATTGCGGCAATGCGCAAGACATCAGTTAGTAATATAAAGGTGCAGGTGCATCGAACATTGAAAGAATTAAAAGAGCTCTATTTCACCACTGCCTAGGCAAGGTTGACTGGGGTACTTAAAATTTTTAGAAAATGAAAAAAGAAATTACAGACGAGGAATTAATCGAGTTGATTGAGGGAAATCCCAATCAAGAGTTGGAACAACTGATTTCTGAAGATGAAAGTCTTGGGAAAAGATTCCAAGAATTGAAAGAAGTCCTTGTCACGATTAGTGATGCCAAAAACGTTGACGTTCCGGCGCACATAGAAATGAAGTTTCGAGAGGCAATTTTCAACGAGCAGTCGAAGCAAGGAAATACTTTTTCATGGATGCACATTGCGGCAGCAGTAACCATATTAATTCTTGGATTCGGTTTGGGACGTTTTTCTGAAGACTCCAACTCATCTGAGATCGCAAGCCTAAAAGATGAAGTCAATGCCCTCAAGGATATAACACTAACAAGTGCTTTGCAAAGGTACTCAGCAAGCGAGCGTATCATGGCGGTCAATCAAATTGAAGCTTCCCCGCAAGCGGTAAACCCAGAGCTTATTTCAACCTTGATTAACACGTTGAATTCAGACGAAAGTCCTAACGTGCGATACGCAGCCCTTCGGGCGCTTTCCAATTACATTGACAACACAGACGTTCGCGCCGAGCTTGTTAAATCATTGGAATCGCAAACTGATGCATTGATACAAATTTCACTCATCACCATATTGATTGAGGCAGAAGAGCGCAGCGCAATTGCGCCATTGAAAGATATTATTGATAAAGAAGAGATCGCTCCTGAAGTAAGACAGCAAGCAGAAATTGCCATTCAGATTTTAACATAAAATCAGATCAAAAACAGACTAAAAATGAAAACGATACATACATATAAAATAAAAATGATTTTAGCAGCAATGCTGTTAATGATTGTGTCCGTAGCATCAGCGCAAGACTTTAGCTACACAGTTAAAGGGAACGCCACAGAGACGGTAGTTTGGATTAATCAGCTATTTGGAGACATACGAATAGAAGGTATTTCTGGATCGGAGATTCAGATACAAGCCAGTGACTATGAAGGTCTCCCTGAAAAAGCAAAAGGCTTAAAACCGCTGTCTGGCGGAGAGCCTGAAAATACAGGAATCGGGCTCAGTGTCACACAAGAAGGTAATACGATCTCGATTGCTGGTGCACATCGCGAAGCAGATGATGCGGAGTACATTATCTCCCTTCCAAAAAATGTAATGCTTAAAATTGATTACAACAGTTGGCAAGCGGATGATGTGGAAGTAGTTGGAATGGAAAATGAAATAGAAGCGAAAAGTCAAGTGGGTGATCTTACCTTCGTTGATGTTACTGGTCCTATTGTCGCACACACATTGAGTTCAGATTTAGAGGTTGTGTTCTCATCTGTTAATCAGGCCTCTCCATCATCAATCACCTCCACAAGCGGAGACATTGATGTTACGCTTCCTACTGGAACGAAGGGGACATTTAGAATGGGTACAGTATCAGGAGGTATCTATACAGATTTAGATTTTGATTTAGGAGGGGATGCCAACAAGCGAAGAATTATGGGTCAATCTGCCACTGGCAAATTGAGCGGCGGAGGTGTCGAAGTATCGCTCAAGACAATAAGCGGCGATATCTATGTCAGAAAATCAAACTAATTATGAAAACATTGATCACATTCTTGTGTCTGACAGCTATAGGGCTGTCCGCACAACCTAAGAAAGTAACGGAATCGGTTCAGTTGGCAGGCCAATCCAGTCTCGACCTTGAATTTGCTTTCGCAGACAATATCGTCTTCAAGACCTGGGACAAGAACGAGGTATTCGTTGAAGTCGAGGTTGAAATAAATGACGGCGAGCACAACGACATTTTCACCCTTAACTCATCCAAAACCTCCTCCACTGTATATATAGAAATGGATAAGGACATGTGGGAAAAAATAGATAGGGGAGATTGGAGAAGAAGCCGCCACTGGGAATCAACCATCAACTACACGGTCTACCTGCCTAGGAAAATGGAGGTGGACGCAAATACAATTTCTGGAGATTATGAATTCGAATATTTTGGTACACCCATGAATCTCAAGACGATTTCTGGCGCAATCGATATGACTGTTCCTGAGAAGTCTGGTCTTGACTTCCGAGCGAAAACGATTTCTGGCGAAGTTTTCAGCGACCTTGACATTGAGTTTCCATATGGAAAAGATGGGCTTCGGCAAATTGTGGGTCAGAAGGTTCAAGGCAGAATAGGAAATGGTGGATCAGAATCTCGATTTGAGACAATTAGTGGAAATATTTATCTGAGAAAGGGGTAATTACTTAACGTCCTTTCGATATAAGAACAGAAAGAAACCGCTTCTATTCTCCTCCAATGGAGGGGTAAGGGTGGGCTTTATGGAATGTGTTTTCTTTCTGATCAATTTCATTCAAAATGATTGACTCTCATTCAACCCACCTCTTCCTCCTCCCGAGAGGAGACTCATGGTATCATTTTGAATGAAATTGATCTTTCTTAGATCGAACTCACCTTACTTGGAGCTCATGACCAGCAGCATGTCGTCCATCACCGTTCCAACAAAAAGTAGGTCTTTGTAAGGAGCAGCAACACTACTAGCGGAAACTAAGCTTCCGTCATTTTCAAAAACTCTTTTAATGGTCTGATCCTGATCGATCCTAATCACTTCAGAAGGGGCTGATTCATTGGCTCCATTTGCATATGAGGTAAAGGCCAGCAAGCTTGGATGACAACCAATCCAAGAATTTCCATCTTCATCAAACTCAATGTTGTCGACACCAGTGCCCACATAAAGATCTCTTGCAAAAGAGAGGGACCCATCGTCCATAATTTCGTAGTACTTGATCTTAAAATCTCTAGGTGATGCAACAACCAGTTCGGATCTAGTACGATCAATGTTTAGGCCATTGGCATAGGCTATATTCTCTGCCGCGATGGTGAAATCTCCATCAAAATAAACGACGTTGGATACCCTAAGGCCCAGGTAGTTTTCAGCTAAAAGCCCCAACTTGCTAGTGTAGCCATGATCATTTGTAAAATAAAATGAGTGCTCATCCAACGCTATCACATCATTTGGGCTAATCATTGTTTCGTCTCTGTAAGACTCGAGATGAACTAAGCTATCTCCAAAGAGCTCAAATCTTTCAATGGAATGTCCCTTTGCATGATTGACAGCCAAAATCTGATAATGAGCTGAGTCTAGTTTCAAAAGACTAATTCCGTGCGGGTAAAAATCATCTGAGAAATGGGATATTTCCACAGGCTCAAAACGATCACCTGCTAAATCCAAATAGTACAAACCTCCTTTGCGTTTTCTTCCATTCAATCTTGCCGCTCTATCATCCTGAGAAATAATCATAAAATTATCCTCGTAACTGATGCTAAAATCTTCTGCCCCCTTCATGGGGATTTCAGCAATAATCTCATAGCTTTCGGTGTTATTAATATCTCGGAAAAATCCTGTTGAAATAAATGTGTACGCAATGAACGCCAGGAGAACAACAACAAGTCCGATAAGTACAATTAGATTTTTATTCATTGGTAAGGATTACAAATAAGTATATCGTCAATTCAATTAAATGTAAGAAGTTTCTTGCAGACTGGGCTTTATTGGGTCTATCAGTTTGCTTGTGTCTCTCGTTGTCGAGCTGTGGCAAGAATGAAATTCAACTTCCAGATAAAAAATTGCAAGGAATTGTGGACGGTGAGGAATGGGAAATGAAATTTGCAAACGCTTATATCTACTCCTCTGACTTCAAATACCAAATTAAATTCCTGTCAACACTCGAAGGCGCAGAAGATCCGTGTACAGTGCCAAGTACCTCCAACTCACACGTTTCTATAATAATGAAGCTGCAAAGAGCCAGTTTCTCCATTCCCCTTCCAATCATTGAAGAGTCCGCTAGATTCAATTGGTCCAATGGCAGTACCGCTATTGCTGCAAGTGGCTTTCTCGAAATCTTTGACATCGATAACTCTCGAATCTTCGGATATCTTCAGGCGCAGCTAGACGATGAAAACACTATTGAAGGTTCGTTCGAGGCTTTTATTTGTAATTAAAAGGCCAATTACGCTTCCTCGTAAACATCCAACGGCAAACAACTGCAAACCAGATTCCTGTCACCATACGCATTGTCCACTCGGCTAACCGAAGGCCAAAATTTATTCTCTCGAACATAGTCAGCTGGGAAAGCGGCTGTCTCCCTTGAGTACGGATACGTCCACTCATCAGCGACCAGTGTCTTATAGGAGTGTGGTGCATTCTTAAGAGGGTTGTTTTCAGCATCGGAAACTCCATCAATTACCTGTTGAACTTCCGCCCGTATAGCGGTCATTGCTTCACAAAACCGATCAAGTTCTTCTCTGACTTCACTCTCTGTCGGCTCTATCATCATCGTCCCTGGAACTGGGAAAGAAACGGTTGGTGCATGGAAGCCATAGTCGATCAATCGTTTCGCAATGTCTTCGACCTCTACTCCGTGTTTCTTGAATTCGCGGCAATCTATAATCAGTTCATGAGCATTTCTACCCTTCTCATTCGCATACAATACAGGGTAATGATCCTTCAGCTTCGCGGCAATGTAGTTCGCATTGAGTATTGCTAATTTCGTCGCATTTGTTAATCCCTCTGCTCCCATCATTGCAATGTATGCGTGAGATATCGGTAATATGCTCGCACTGGAAAAGGGTGCCGCTGCGATCGCAGCATTGTTGTTTTCTTGAGTAACGTGTCCTGGCAGGTGTGGTGTGAGATGTTCCGCAACACCAATCGGACCCATCCCGGGACCGCCTCCTCCATGAGGAATACAAAACGTCTTATGAAGGTTTAGGTGACACACATCTGCTCCAATAATTCCTGGTGAGGTAAGCCCTACCTGAGCGTTCATATTTGCTCCATCCATGTACACTTGTCCACCATTTTGGTGGATTATTTCACAAATTTCAATGATCGATTCTTCAAAAACTCCGTGGGTGGAAGGGTACGTCACCATCAACGCAGCGAGGGTGCCCGCGTTAGCTTCGGCTTTTTCTCGCAAGTCCGCTACATCGATATTCCCATTTTCATCACACTTCACGATAACCACTTTCATCCCTGCCATTACAGCACTAGCAGGATTGGTTCCGTGCGCAGACGACGGGATTATAGCCACGTTTCGTCCTGGATGACCAGTGCCTTCAAGGTATGACTTGATAACCATCAGTCCAGCATACTCTCCCTGAGCGCCTGAGTTTGGCTGGAAAGAAACAGCGTGAAACCCTGTAATTTCAACCAACCAGTCATGTAGCTCTGAAATCATTATTTCATAACCTTCCGTTTGATCGCTCGGGGCAAAAGGGTGGATGTTTCCAAACTCGGGCCAAGTGACAGGAATCATTTCCGTCGTTGCGTTGAGCTTCATCGTGCACGAGCCTAAAGAAATCATCGAGTGAACCAACGAAAGGTCTTTGTTCTCCAAACGTTTCATGTATCTCAACAATTCATGCTCGGAGTGATAATGATTAAAAACTGGATGCGTTAGAAAGTCTGTTTGCCGGTCGATGGATTTTGGAAAATCGCTGCTAAACTTTTCCTGAATAGATGTCGCTCCTGCACCTGCAACCTCAGTGAAAAGACGAACAAGTGCATTGGCATCATCTACCGTATGCGATTCGTCAAATGAAATACCAACTCCGTCATCGAAGTATCTGAAATTAACCTGTGCATCAGAGCTCAAGCCTTTCAGTTTCTCCATTTCAGAAGAATCCATTCCAATTCTAAGTGTATCAAAAAATGTCTCGTTCTCGTTATTGAAACCAAGACCAGTCAAAGCCCTTGACGTTTCGGTAGCCAATCCATGTATACGAAGCGCAATTCGTTTTAATCCTTTCGATCCATGATATACGGCATACATGGAAGCCATGACAGCTAAAAGAACCTGGGCCGTACATATGTTGGATGTAGCCCGCTCTCTCTTGATGTGCTGCTCCCGCGTTTGGAGAGCCATTCTGTAGGCATCATTTCCTTTGGCATCCTTAGAAGCTCCAATAATCCTACCTGGTATCGCTCGCTTAAAGTCTTCTCTGGTTGCAAAAAACGCTGCGTGAGGTCCTCCGTACCCCATCGGTACGCCAAATCTTTGAGAGGTTCCTACCACCACGTCAGTACCCCAATCTCCAGGAGCAGTCAAAAGAGTCAGCGCTAGAAGGTCTGTTGCACAAGCTGTGAAGACACTGTGTTCCTTCGCTGAAGCAACAATTGATGACCAATCTCTGATAGAACCTGAGTTATTCGGGTATTGAAATAGGATACCATACACATCGGATGCTGTAATGTCGACACTTGCCAAATCAACAATCTCCAATTCAATGCCAAACGGAATAGCTCGTGTTTTCAATACATCGATTGTTTGCGGGAATACTTCACTATCGACCAAAAATCTGTTAGCCGTTTTCTTTTCTCCTTTTCTAGATCCGTGGAGCATCGACATCGCTTCTGCCGCCGCAGTGGCTTCATCTAGCAGAGACGCGTTTGCTAGCTCCATTCCAGTGAGGTCGATGACCATCGTCTGAAAATTTATCAGAGCCTCTAACCTACCTTGAGCAATCTCCGCTTGGTAGGGCGTGTAGGCAGTATACCACCCTGGATTCTCCAATATATTTCGCTGGATAACAGTAGGTACCACACAGTTGTAATAGCCCTGTCCTATATACGAGGTATGGATTTTATTCTTGGAAGCAATCTCCTTTATGCTCGATAGATATTGAAATTCATTGAGCGCTTTCGGTAAGTTCAGCTGATTCTTTTGTCTAATGGCCGTGGGTATAGCTTCCTCCATCAATTGGTCAACAGAATCTACTCCAATGGTTTTAAGCATTTCCAGATGATCAACGTCTGGTCCATTGTGTCGACTTTCAAAAGTCACTCGGTCGTTTAGGTTAATTTCCATCAAAAGGGGTGCTTTTCGTTTAATGTTTTAAGGTCGCAAATTTATAGTAGTCCCTTCAGGACTAAAAGGTTTTAATCCCAACCATTCATACAAATAAATAGTTTTACCACCACAGAATTCTTATAATTTTGTCCCCATAATCAATGTAAGAAAATTTCAAAATGAAGAGAATCATTTACTCACTGACCTTTTTAATTAGCGTCAGTGCCTTTGCTCAAGACAAGCAAGCAGTGAAGTACTCCAAGACAATAAAGGCCGAAGACCTTAAGAAGCATCTAGCAATTCTCGCCTCAGACGAGTACGAGGGACGAGAAACAGGGAAAAAAGGACAAAAAATGGCAGCCGAATACATTGCAAACCAATTCAAAAGTCTTGGCCTTGAAGGCCCAGTCGACGGCTCGTATCTTCAAGAATTTGATTTGGCCTCTTCTTCCATTACCGCCTCCTACTTCAGAAAGGGAGATGAAAAAAAAGCTGCGTTTGAAGACTTTGTATATTTCTCCAGATCAGAAACAGCTGGTGAAGAATATATTAAAATTGTGATTGCTGATGCAGAGGATTCAAAGGCTACATCTTACAAAGATGCCTACGTAGCTTATGCTGTTGACTCGTACAGCAATCTGGAAGAAAGGATAGAGATCGCGAAGGCAGCTGGAGCCAAAGGCTTTATAGAGATTGTTGAACCTGATGCTGAATTTAGCAACACGCTAAGCCGCTATTCCAGGTTTATGAAAAGTCCACGTCTTGAATTAGGAGGGAGAGACAATGAAAAAAGTAAAATGATCATCGTTGGCAAGGAACTGATGGCTTGGATCTTTGAAAAGGACTATGATCAGATTTCACCCGGAGATAAGGTGGAGGTAGTTTTCAACGCAGACTATTTGGACAAGCCTATATGGACAGAGAATGTACTTGGCTTCCTAAAAGGATCTGAAAAGCCAGAAGAGATTGTTGTCATTACTGCCCATTACGATCACATTGGAATCACTAACGGAGAGATTAACAATGGTGCGGATGATGACGGATCTGGAACAGTAACGGTATTGGAAATCGCTGAGGCCTTTACTGCAGCTGCTGCCAAAAACAAGGGGCCAAAAAGGAGCATTTTATTCATGACCGTGACTGGAGAAGAAAAGGGGTTGTTAGGATCACGGTATTATACCGATTTCGATCCGGTATTTCCTTTGGAAAATACGGTAGCAAATTTGAACATAGACATGGTCGGTAGGGTAGACGAAAAACATGAGGGCAATCCTGACTACATTTATCTTATTGGATCCGACAAGCTCTCGCAAGAGCTACATGATCTTTCGGAGAATGTAAATAACACCTATTCGAACCTGGAGTTAGACTACACCTACAACGATGAGAACGATCCTAATCGATTCTATTACCGATCAGATCATTACAATTTTGCAAAAAATAATATCCCAATCATCTTCTATTTCAATGGCGTACACGCAGATTACCATAAACCAACGGATACAATAGAGAAGATAAACTTCGAGAAGATCGAAAAAATAGCACGACTAGTTTTCCACACAGGATGGGAAATTGCAAATCGAGAAGGGAGAATAAAAGTGGATTGAGAGTTGAAAATTGGAAAGGAAAGGGATCATTGTGGGGCCTTTGCCCCACAAGATCTTTTCAACCAGCTATGGAAAGAAAGACTTTGACATCTAACTTTCTAATACAAGTATATGTCTTTTTTCGGTTTCCAAGAAGAATGATAGGATGACTTTTATATATTTAAACAAAAACGCAATTTTATTCTAGTATTCTCAACTCATAATGTTGTTTATTTCTAATTGGATGATAAAACCAAATTTAGTTCTCTTTTTTGTTTCGCTTATTGTCATTTTATTTTGCGGCATTTCAATCGTGAGTTTCCAAAATACTCCTATAAAAACATAAATTAATCCAAAGATGTATCTACTAAAAGGGGCCAAAATCGTAAACGAAGGGGCAACATCAGAGAAAGACGTTTTGATCAAGGAGGGTCGAATTGAGCGAATTGAAGGTAGAATCAATGTCGATGGGAACATCCAAGAAATCAATGCTGAAGGTCTGCATCTGCTTCCTGGAGTAATCGATGATCAAGTGCATTTTAGAGAACCTGGGCTTACGCACAAGGGAAATATTTTTTCGGAATCAAGAGCTGCTGTGGCTGGGGGAGTCACCTCCTACATGGAAATGCCAAACGTAAACCCACAAACAGTGACACAAGAGCTGCTCGAAGCTAAATATCAAATTGGAGCAACTAACTCACTGGCCAACTACTCGTTTTACATGGGCTCCACCAATGTTAACCTGGACGAAGTTCTAAAGACAGATCCTAAAACAGTTTGTGGAATCAAAATCTTTATGGGATCCTCCACAGGTGACATGCTGGTTGATGACCCCGATACCCTAGAAAATATTTTCCGTAACGCACCTATTCTGATCGCAACCCACTGTGAGGACGAGCAGACGGTTCGAAAAAACTTAACGGTCTACCAAGAACTGTATGGGGATGACATCCCAATGAAATTCCATCCGATTATCCGAAGTGAGGAAGCTTGCTACTTATCCTCCTCTAAGGCCGTGGAACTAGCAAAAAAGAATGACACGAGGTTACATATTCTCCATATTTCCACTGGAAAGGAAACTGGATTGTTCTCCAATGCTGAACCGCTCGGGAAAAAGAAGATTACTTCGGAGGCTTGCATCCATCATCTTTGGTTTACTGATTTGGACTATGAGGAAAAAGGAACTTACATAAAATGGAATCCAGCAGTGAAGACTGTTGACGATCAAGATCAGATCTGGAAAGCACTCTTGGACGACAGAATCGATGTAATTGCAACCGACCATGCTCCTCACACCAAAGAAGAAAAGCAAAACCCTTATACCAAAGCCCCCTCAGGAGGTCCACTTATTCAGCACACACTCAATGCGATGTTGGACTTTTATCACGACGGAAAGATTTCCCTCGAAAGAATCGTTGAGAAAATGTGTCATGCCCCTGCAAAATGTTTCGACGTTGCAGAAAGAGGTTACATAAGAGAAGGCTACTTCGCTGATTTGGTTCTAATTGATTTAGATAAGCCCTGGTCTGTAAACTCAGAAAACATCTTAGCACATTGCGGTTGGTCTCCTTTTGAAGGGCACACATTCAAGTCTTCGGTAGTCAGCACTTTTGTATCTGGTCACCGCGCTTACCACAATGGAGCATTGGATGATTCTATCTTAGGCCAAAGACTTTCATTTGATCGCAATTAATCCCTTGCAGATTTGCCAAGTGCTGTTAACTTTGCAAACCTTTAACTGACGAACCGAAGTGTGGAAGTCAGTTTTTGAAACCCTTCACCTTTGCCAAGGCTTCGGTGATTATCATGGTGGTTGTAGCTCAGTTGGTTAGAGCATCGGTTTGTGGTACCGAGGGTCGTGGGTTCGAGCCCCATCTTCCACCCATTGAAGCAGTCACGAAAATTCGTGGCTGCTTTTTTATTTCACGGTTTCGAAACCTTCAAACCAACCCCCGCACGTTCTTCTTTTTCTGCCTCTTTATCGTAAATGAAATTGCAAAACCTCCAATTACTCCTGGCAGAACCCAAAGCAACCAGTTGTGACTGGTAACATCCAATGCTTCTCCGTTTTGAACAGCGAAAGCAGTTACCGCCGCTATGTAGCTTCCACTGATTGCACCAATGTGTTGATATAACCACCATTTCTTTTCATCGGATTCTGTTTTCATAAAAAAGCGGATGTCTTGAAACCCCATATTGAATGCCAACACACCAAACACAATACTCAGGATTCCCAGAACTTCGTTTTTCCCAGAGAAAAATATCATTCCCGCATAAATGAGCAGCCCAATACCGAAGAATGCAGTCAAAATTGAGGCCGTCCAGTCGTACCACTTTTCCGAACCAAGTTGCCTCCTCCTCAAAACTCGTAGCCCCACAAAGGATGTGTAGGACGTAATCACCGCTATTACCAAAAGGAACATGCTAAATCGGTAGAAGGTAATAATGCTTAATGCGCTCAAGCAAATCCACCACATGGCCCAAACGTAAATGCGGCCAATCAAGACATGTCTTCTTGTTCCCTTCTTAGCGACGATGTTCATTAGCCCCAATAGCAGTACAAGTGCACCACAAAAAATATGTGAGTAGATAAAGAATTTCTCCATAAATCAAGTTTCCCTCTAATCAACGAAATGAAGCAGCTTCAAGAAAACTTGTGTTACTGAGTTGTTGAATTTTGGGGAGGGGTTGTCACTATCCTTTGATAGGCATCCGTTCAAAAGGTTGATTCCGATCAAAGAGATATCGATAGGTATGATGTGTTTTGACAACATCGCCGCCCACTTGGTCAACAACTTTCAACATTTTGGGGTTGAAATCCCCGATCCAATTCATTTCTAAGAGTGGATATCGTTTGTACTTGTCCTGAACCATCTCTCGTGTTGCCATAATCAATGCTCCATCGACACCTTTTCTCTGATGTTCGGGTGCAATACCGAATACGACACCAATCATCTTCTGGTTCGTCTTTCGAAACGTGTGGTACAGAAATACCAGCTTTCCCCACAAGTTAAGTTTTCCATTTACATGCTTGAATACTTGGTTGATTTCGGGAATATTAATGTAAAATCCGACCGCTTCATCTTTGTAGTATCCAAACCACATGATCTTCTCATCCATGATCGGCTTCATCTTATTTATAATTGACGAGGCTTGAAGCAAACTCATCTTGGCTACTCCTGAGTGACTTGCCCAGGCAGCATTGTAGACTGTCATGAAGTCTTCGATATACTTCTTCAGATTCTTCTTTCGAACATGCTCAAAGGTGTAGTTGGGATCTTGATTAGCATATGCTGCTTTTTCACTGAGCCTTTCATCCAAAGGATCGAAGGTGTTTCGGCCAAAAGTGAATTGCTTGAAATAGACTTCAAATCCGTATGCCTCAAAAAGCTTTTGGTAGTACGAAAAGTGATAGTTACACTGATAGTTCGGTTCTCGGTCAAATCCATCGACCAACAATCCCCACCACGCATCACGATCTCCAAAATTGATAGGCCCATCCATTGCCTTCATCTCCTTTTCCTTCAACCACTCCCTTCCCACGTCAAACAGTAGATTGGCCGCTTCCTGACTATCAATACACTCGAAAAATCCAACTCCGCCCGTAGGTTGCTTATTGTCTTTGTTGGCCGTTTTCCGATTAACAAAGGCCGCTATTCTGCCAATAACATTATCATCTTCTATGAGGATCCATCTGGCACATTCCCCATTTCGAAAAGTTTTATTTTTCTCTTTATCAAAAACACGTTCAATGTCCTTGTCAAGAGGACGAATCCAATTTGACTCGCTCTTGTAAAGTTTAATAGGGAATTTCAGGAATTTTTCACCTGTGCTTTTATCCTTAACCTCTAAAATTCTCATGCAGACCCAAAAATGAAGTTTTTGGAGCAGACATGAAATGAAGATTGGATTTTTCTCAACAGTTCTTATCAAGAAGTAGTGCAATGCGACATCTGGATTCTATTCTAAAACGCGCACACAGCTCGAGAAATATAAATTTCTCCCCAATTTACCCCAGCTAGCCGTCACTCTAGTAAACATAATGTGTTCACTAATTCTCTTAAGATCCTTGAAAAGGAGTTGCTAGGGCTTCAACCTATCTAGAAATTGATCATAAATTGGTCGGTACTCTCGTGGAGATAATAAGGTTTTACTAGGAATTTTCAAACCTGCTTCTTTGATTTTTCTATACAACGTTTTTGTTGAAATATTAAATTCTTCAGCAATTTCTGAGCGTGTCTTAAATCCCGCTATCTTTTCCGATTCTTCTCTTGTTTTCATAATTCTTTTCTGCGAGTGGCATATCTGAAATCGGATAAACAATAATAGCCAAAGGAACCACATTAGCCAAATAAGTACTTCAGGGCGATACATAGTGCTAATGTCTAGAACAATTAGGAAATCACAGAATAAGGAAGCCAATTAAAAATGATTTAAGGACAAATGGGGACAAATAGAGACCAATGAGGACCAATAGGGACCAAATTTTATCCAACGGTCATAATCAACTAGAATTGAATCTGTTTTATCACCATCAACTCAAACCATTGCCCATATCGATTTAACGTATGGAAATGGATACGTATGAAGATCATCTCATTGCTATCATCGAAAGTAATCTCAATAGGGAAAACTACAGATTCGATAAACATGATTTTAAGTTGCAGTTGCTTAGCAACCCCAGCTACCCTAGTGTAAAATCAATTACTGATACACTTGACTATTTCAAAGTTGAAAATGTTGCGGCAAAAGTGCCAACCGATGCTCTGAATGAACTACCACCGTTCTTCCTGGCAGTCCTCAACATAGATGGGTCTACGGTTCTCGCCCAAGTTCAAAACAGAAAAAATAAGATCAGGCTATTAAAGGATGATGGTCTAAAAGAAACGCTTAGCGTTGAGGCTTTTAAGGATATATGGGATGGTACCATTGTTGCCATCGAAAGAAATGATATCTCAAAGCCTGCGAAGGTGAACTCAGTTAAGATCTTACTCTTTCTATGTTTGACAACCGTGGTATTGAGCATACTGAACCTTCAACAACTCTCAAGTTTAATTTACTCAATATTGGCATCAGCAGGTATACTGCTAAGTTATTTGATTGTACAAGAAGAGCTCGGGCTTTATAATAAAACTACCTCTAAGATTTGCAATTCTGCTTCTACCAATACTAGCTGTGCTGGTGTGATCGAATCAAAATCAGCCAAGTTATTTAATAGCATAAAGTTGACAGACGCATCCATTTCGTTTTTCCTTGCTACTCTCTTTATCATCACATTCATTGGTCATGATCAGACCTTTTTTCTACTACTAGCAGTTTTTAGTATTCCGGTTTTGATCTACTCATTGTATGCACAAGCATTCAAGGTCAAAAAATGGTGCCCTTTGTGTCTTGGCCTTATTGGATTGATCGCAATTTTTGATGTGTTTGCAGTATTTGATCGAGGAGCCCTTTCCCTCGATTGGGTTTATACAGCAAAGAGTGTATTGGTAATCGGCTTGACTTATTTGTCGTGGACTACAATCAAGTCTTTAATTAAAAACTCCAACGAGCTGGGAAAGGTCAAAATTGACTTTGCCAAGTTCAAACGAAATGATTCAGTGTTCAGTGCATTGCTGACTCAGCAGGTTCCTGGTATCATTGACCTTAAGCCAGCGTCAGAAGTTGTTTATGGCAACCCGAACGCACGATTAACAATAACAGCGGTGACCAACCCGCTTTGTGGCTATTGCAAAAGTTCTTTTCTCGCATATGATACTATTCTTCAAACGCATGAGAGACACTTCAAGTTAAAGGTGATCTTCAATGTTTCTCCTGAAACAAAGGATGAGGCCACACGACAAATAACGCTACGATTAATTGAGCTGCATCAACAAAATCCCACAAAAGCATACCAAGCAATGAAAAATTGGTATGAAAACAAAAATGTGGAAAAATGGCAGGCAGAATACGGTTTACCTGAAGGAGGTTCATCTGAGGAAATGCTAAGTGACCATTACGGTTGGTGTACGGGAAATCAAATCTCCTATACCCCCACTACACTCATTGGAGACTACTTCTACCCGGAGGTATATGACATAGATGATCTAGCTCTGCTTATAGATGATATAAAAGAAAAGCAAAACAATGAAATAGCGATTGAAGCCTAGAAGTTAATGATGACTAAAAAAATCTTGCAAGAACAGACACAAACTGTGAGTGTCTTTAAATGTTCACAGCCAAATTTATTTTTAAATTTTATTACGATGTTAAAAAACATTTTAAACCTGGAAGGTGCAGAAGCACTAAAGAAAACAGAACAAAAATCAATTAGTGGAGGAATGAGAGCGGGAGGAGGACCTTGCGGAGGAACTGGTGGAATGGTTGTAGCTGATCATCATTGTCAAATGGGCGGCTGGGGTACAGATTGGTACGGCGGGAAATGTTATGCTTGTTATTGATTAAGAGTGTATGAGACGCAAATACTACGTGTCTTTTAATACTTACAATCAAATTACATTAATAAAAACCGAGGATTTTTTTTCCTCGGTTTTTACATCTAAAAAGAGAGAACCTGTGCATGTCTTTAAATGAGCAAAATTTTTATATTCAATTAAGAATTAAGCTATGTTAAAAAATATTTTAAAATTAAATGGAGCTCAAAAATTAGAAAAAAATGAGCAAAAATCTATAAGTGGTGGACTTGGTGATCCATTCGCAAGTGTATGTAATAACTACCCTAATTTTATTTGGAGTGACGTGAAGAAATGCTGTCTTGTAAGATACACCAATTGCTGTGAAGGGGATGCTGTATGCCTGTCTTAAATGACTAATGAACGTGAAAACCGTGGGAATTTTTCTCTTTGATTTTTTATATCTAAACAAAGACATAAACTGTGCATGTCCTTAAATAAGCACAATTATTAATTATATAAATAAGAATTGTTATGTTAAAAAGTATTTTAAAATTAAATGGAGCTCAAGAATTAAAAAAGAATGAGCAAAAGTCAATGAATGGTGGTAAGGCACCAGCTGGTGGTTGTGATCCTGGAACCTACTGGCACCCAATTGAGAGGTGTTGTTGGAGCGCTAGCCACGGTCATTGTCATTATTGATAACTTCTTGATTTTTATTTAACCAAGAACTAAAAAGGAGAGTTACCTCTCCTTTTTCGTCATTTCTATGAGAAAATTTCCTCATTACCAACAATCAGAAGCCAAGGATTGTGGACCTGCATGTATTAAAATCATAACCAAGTACTACGGTAGGGTTATCAATACCCAGCAGCTTCGTAGGCTAAGTGAAACAACAAGGGAGGGGAGCAGCCTTTTAGGCCTAAGTGAAGCTGTTGAAAAAATGGGGTTTAGGTCCTTGGGTGTAAAACTTTCATTTGAAAATTTAAAGGAGGCAACATTGCCCTGTATCGTTCATTGGAACAAGGATCACTATGTTGTACTTCACAAAGTAAAAAAGAATACCGTTTACGTATCTGATCCTGGCAAAGGACTCATCAGTTACCAAAAGGATGAATTTATAGCGCATTGGATTGGTAATAACGCCAATGACTCGACTAATGAAGGAATCGCTCTATTGGTGGAGCCTACGCCACTATTTTATAAGGAAGAATTTGATGATGAACAGAAATTTGGATTTACATTCATTTCAAAATATGTTCTCAAATACAAAAAATTCATTTTTCAACTCATCCTGGGTCTTCTCGCAACAAGTTTGTTGCAGCTCATCTTCCCATTTCTAACTCAGGGTATTGTTGATGTAGGAATAAAAAACCAAGACCTCAATTTTATTTATCTCATTCTTCTGGCCCAACTGTTTTTGTATGTCGGAAAGGCCGCATTGGATATCATTAAGAGTTGGATACTGTTGCACTTAACCACACGTATCAATATTTCGTTGGTTTCCGATTTCTTCATTAAACTGATGAAGCTCCCTATTTCCTTCTTCGACACGAGAATGACTGGAGATCTTTTGCAGAGAATAAATGATCATAAAAGGATCGAGCAGGTGTTAACAACATCTTCATTGACCACACTGTTTTCAATGTTCAATTTGGTGGTTTTTAGTTTTGTTTTGGCATACTACAGTTTCCAAATTTTCGGAGTATTTGTGATTGGAAGCATCTTCTATTTTGGTTGGGTTCTCTTCTTCTTTAAGAAAAGGAAAGAGCTGGACTATAAGCGCTTCGCTCAGGTGAGTAAAGAACAGAGTAAGGTCATTGAGCTTATCAATGGAATGCAAGAAATAAAGCTTCATAATGCCGAAAGGAGAATGAGATGGAACTGGGAGTTTCTCCAGGCCCGATTATTTAAAATAGCCACGAAAAATTTGACATTGGAACAAACACAAGGCATAGGTTCCAATTTGATCAATGAACTTAAAAATATGCTGATTACCATTCTTGCCGCCAAACTAGTAATCGACGGAGATATTACGCTGGGAATGATGCTGGCCATTACATATATCGTAGGGCAACTGAATTCGCCCATTACTCAACTCATTAATTTCTTGAGAGATGTTCAAGATGCCAAAATATCAATCGATCGTCTGGGTGAAATTCATGAAAAAGAGGACGAAGAAAGTGGGGAAGAAAAGATTATGGACATCCCTGAAAGTGCTTCGCTGGTACTAAAAAATATTTCCTTCAGGTATATAGGAGGCGTTGAACCAGTACTTAATGATTTGTCGCTAACTATTCCAGCGAATAAAATAACAGCCATTGTGGGTGAAAGTGGAAGCGGAAAAACCACGTTGATGAAGCTACTACTTAGATTCTATGAAGTTGATCATGGTGAAATTCTCATTGACAAACAAAACCTTGCGAATGTCTCTCAAAAAGTTTGGAGAGCTTGCAGTGGGGTGGTAATGCAGGAAGGATACATATTTAACAGCTCCATTGCTGAGAATATAGCCGTAGGGGAGGATTCTATTGATAAGGAAAAACTGACACACGCAATCAATGTAGCTAATATTTCGGACTACATTGAGGGGCTTCCTTTGGGCTTTAATACGAAAATAGGAAATGAAGGATCTGGACTAAGTACAGGTCAAAAACAACGCCTTCTAATCGCGCGCGCTGTTTACAAAAATCCAAAATTTTTATTCTTCGATGAAGCAACTTCAGCACTTGATGCCAATAATGAAAAGAAGATCTTGAAAAACTTAAATACATTTTTTGCAAACAAGACGGCCGTCGTTATAGCGCATAGGCTAAGTACTGTTAAGAATGCTCATAAAATTGTGGTACTTGATTCAGGTAGAATAGTAGAAGAGGGTAACCATGAGGCCTTAACCAAGAAGAAAGGAAAGTATTATAACCTGGTGAAGAATCAATTGGAATTGGGGAAATGAAAAGTTTATAATGCCGGAAGATAAAAATGATATTGAATTAAGAAGCGATGAGATCCAGGAGATTTTAACCAAAGTTCCCCATAGGATCCTTCGTTGGGGAAATGGAATATTTATTGCATTGCTGCTTTTGCTATTATCCATTACTTGGTTTGTTAAGTATCCTGATGTTGTAGTGGCGGAGGCAACGATAACGACCGTGATACCACCACAAAAAGAATTTGCAAAAACTTCGGGAAAACTTCAGAAAATATTTGTAGATAACAATGAGTTAGTGACCAAAGAACAACCACTAGCAGTTATTGAAAACTCGGCCAACTATAATGATGTTTTCATTTTGCAACGAATTGTTGACACGATTCAGGTCAACCACAAATCTTTTAGTTTCCCGATTGACGAGCTACCCATTCTTTTTCTTGGAGATATAGAAACTCAATATGCAATCTTCGAAAATAGCTATATCAGGTATTTAATGAATAAAGGGCTTCAACCGTTTTCAAATGATGCCCTCGCTAATGAATTTTCTCTATCTGAGCTCAACAATCGATTAGTAAGTCTCAGAGCTCAAAAGAAGCTTAACAAAACAGAGCTGGAATATAAAATGAAAGATTTGGAAAGGAATAAGCTGCTATTTGATGAAAGAGTAATATCAGAGCAAACGTATGAACGAAAAAAACTAGATTTTTTACAAGCTGAACGCAGCTTTGAGAGCATGAGTATTTCTATATCTCAATTGAAGGAATCGATCAACAATGCACAAAAAGCGGCCAGATCAATCGAAATAAATAGAACAAGGGAGGAATTGACCTTACTAAAAAGTGTTATTCAATCCTTCAATCAACTGAAAAAAAGTATCAAAGACTGGGAGTTGAGATATGTTTTGCAATCACAGATAGATGGAAATGTGTTGTTTTTCGATTTTTGGAACAGTAACCAAACAGTTATCCAAGGAGAATTGGTCTTCACAATTGTCCCTTCAGAAAATTCCTCATTTCTTGTCAAATTGAAGTTACCTGCCAAAAATGCCGGAAAAATAAAAGTAGGGCAAAGAGTAAACATAAAAATGGAACTGTACCCTGACACAGAGTTTGGCGTTCTTGTTGGTGAAGTTGATAAAATACCCATTATTCCAAATAAAGAGGGCTTCTACCTAATGGATGTGATTCTACCTGAAAAGCTAGTAACATCTTATAATAAGGAGATCGAATTCAAGCAGGAAATGAGGGGTATGGCCGAAATTATTACTGAAGATTTACGCCTGCTTGAAAGGTTCTTTTATCAATTCAAACAAATTTTGAGCAGTTAATCCAGATTGCGTTGAGTAAAAAAATATAATGGAACCCTCACATTCAGTTACCTTATTTTTAGATCAAGCTCCTCTCACTATCACTCTACCCTCACGTACGTATAGTCGTTCAGATCCCAATCAATGACCAATCCACGACCTACACCTTTAGCAACCTTGTCGCCGTACAAATGATGGACGAGGTAAAGCGCCACATCGTAGGATTTTGCTCCTCCAGCTGAGGTCAGCAGGTTCTGATCGTGGACAAAGGTCACACCTTCATGAACCTTCAAAGAAGGAAAAGTTTCTTTGTATCTGGGAATGTCGGATGGGAATGTAGTGGATTCTCGCCCATCCACTAATCCTGCTTTTGCCAAAATAAATGCGCCATCGCAGAGAGACATTACAAAATCAGCCTTCTTTCCTGCGGATGATACCCAGTTAATCAACACTTCATTTTCCAAGTCAGAATCCATATTATGCTCAGCACTTGGCACAATCAAAATGTCAATCTCGGGGAGGTTTTCGCTATCAAAGGAATAGTCAGGAAGAATTTTCAATCCCTCAAAAGTCGTGACAGGCTCAATTCTCTCAGAAACGGTAAAGACCTTAATACCCCCATCTGTATGGAAAATCGTATGCTGAAAAATGTCATAAGGAGCCATTAATTCCGAATTGTAGACTCCTTCGATCATCAGAAATGCTGCATTGAAGCTCTGACCTACTGCTATCGGTTCAACAATGATCGCAGGTTCTTCAGGTGCAGGTTTAGCACAACCAATTAAAAGAATTGCTACAATTAAAAGTGTCCTATTCATTTTTGTTAAAGTGCAAATGCCTCCTTTACTTGATCAACATAATCAAGTTTTTCCCAAGTAAAGGTCTCAACTACTTTCTTCACCTCTTCGCCACCGTTTCCAACGAAGGTAACTTGTTTGACCTCTGACGTCCTACCCATGTGTCCATATGCAGCTGACTCAGAATAGATAGGTTCTTTCAGTTTAAGTCTTCGGATAATTGCTGCTGGTTTCATGTCAAATATTGACGAGACTTTCTCCGCAATTTCTCCATCAGTTAGATCAACATTTGACGTTCCGTACGAGTTGATATAAATACCCATTGGCTCAGCTACGCCAATTGCGTATGAAACCTGCACTAAAATCTCATCAGCAACACCTGCTGCCACGAGATTCTTTGCGATGTGACGTGTCGCATAGGCAGCAGACCGATCCACTTTGGATGGATCCTTTCCAGAGAATGCTCCTCCTCCGTGTGCTCCTTTTCCGCCGTAGGTATCAACAATAATTTTTCTTCCTGTCAAACCCGCATCTCCGTGTGGTCCACCAATCACGAATTTTCCTGTCGGATTTACATGATATTTGATTTGATCATTAAATAATGCCTGATTCTGAGCTTTTAGTTTTGCCTTCACTTTTGGGATCAAAATGTTCAGGACATCTTCTTTGATCTTCTGGAGCATAGCTTCCTCAGTATCGAAATCGTCGTGCTGAGTTGAAACAACAATAGCATCAATACGGACTGGGGCGTTATTGTCATCATACTCGATGGTCACCTGAGATTTTGCATCAGGGCGCAAATAAGTCATCTCCTGACCTCCTTTTCTTATTTCCGCTAGCTCCATCAAAATTCTGTGTGAAAGATCCAATGCCAATGGCATGTAGTGATCTGTTTCCTTGGTTGCATAGCCAAACATCATCCCCTGATCGCCAGCACCCTGTTCGTCTTCAGAAGCTCTCTCTACTCCTTGATTAATATCGGGAGATTGCTCATGGATCGCAGAAATGACACCACAGGAGTTTCCGTCAAACATATATTCTCCTTTCGTATAGCCAATCCGATTGATTACGTCCCTGGCAATACTCTGAACATCTATATATGCGTTTGTTTTTACCTCGCCTGCTAAGGTTACTAAGCCAGTGGTGACCATTGTTTCACATGCCACTTTACTTTCTGGGTCAAAGGCTAGAAAATGATCCACAAGTGCGTCCGAGATTTGGTCGGCAATTTTATCGGGGTGTCCTTCTGATACAGATTCAGAGGTAAAGAGATAAGACATTGATATTCGGTTTTTAATTAAGGGCGCAAATTTAGAAGAATCCCAACAATCCCCTAGGAGAATTGTCCAAAACTGAAGATGGCTGGAATTTTGTGTATCTGGATGTCCGTAGACCTCCACTTCTCAATAGTCTGCGTGAGAATTTTCTCTTCTGATCCAGAAATGTTGGCCGCTATGCTCAGCATCGAATTGGGATTGCAGCTCTTGAGGATATCCTCCACAAGTTGATGATTTCGGTAAGGTGTTTCCATGAAAATCTGCGTGTGATTTTTAGATGCCAGCTTTTCAAGCTCTTTCACTTTCTGAATTCTTGCTGCTCGGTCAATGGGCAGGTAACCATAGAATGTAAAGTGCTGTCCATTAAATCCTGAAGCTATCAAGGCTAGCTGAATGGACGAGCTGCCAGGAAGCGGGATGACCTTTACTCCAGTCTGATGCGCGTGGCCTACAGCAAGGTTTCCTGGATCAGCCAAACATGGAAGGCCCGCCTCAGACATAAGACCGATGTTGTTTCCTTTTCTAACAGGTTCAAACTTTTGATATAGGTCGTCCCAGCTGGTCTTTTTATCCAAAACCTCAAATTGTAGTTCGTCAATGACAACCCCTGCCCTCATGCTGCTGATGAATCTACGCGCAGTGCGAACATTTTCCACTAGAAAAAATTTCGTGTTCTTCAGAACATCAATAACAATTGGAGAGATGAATGATTTTTCATTTGAACTGGCCAGATACGTTGGAATGAGGTAGAGGTTTCCTTGCATCACGCTAGAAATTCCAAGACCATCTCTCTGAGTTCCTCAGGCTTATCCGCATGAACCCAATGCCCTGCACCAGCTATGGTTTCTATTTTGGAGCTTGGAAACAGTCTCCCTATCTTCTCATGGTCTTCGGGCAGGATGTAGTCTGAGTTTTCGCCAGCGATAAAAAGCGTCGGGTTAGTGAATACTCCATTTTTTCCAAACCCCCCCCCAATTTTATCATTGGCCCTCTCGAGCACATCAAGATTTACTTTCCAAATAAACTGCTCGTCTTCATTTCTGGTCAGATTCTTTAATATAAACTGTCTGACGCCAAAGGGGAGATCGATGGTCGACATCTGATCACTTGCTTCCTTTCTTGATTTTATCGCATCCAGATCAACTGAGCGAAATGCTCTGAAAACATCTTGATGATGAGGTGGATAATATTTTGGTGCAATATCAATTACCACCAGTTTGTCAACACGATCTTGAAAACGCGTAGACAGGTGCATTCCCACTTTCCCTCCGAGAGAATGCCCCAAAACATGCGCCTTTTTAAGGCCTTCATCATCCAGCAGTCCGATGAGATCTTCGTCAATCAGGTCATAAGTGAACTCATTGCTATGCGGAGAATTCCCATGATTGCGGAGATCCACCATATAAACCTTAAAACGCTCCGCAAAAATTTTCCCAATTGTCTGCCAATTGTCAGAAGAGCCAAAGAGGCCATGTAAGATTATTAGGGGTTTACCTTGGCCTATTGTTCGAAAATGTAATTTCACAATTCTAAAATGAAGTGATTAGGACTTTAGCTCGTGCTATCTAACGTTAATTTTAATCAAATCCGAATCAAGTCTCAACATTTACGTCAAAAATACAGTTTGGTATTACCTTCACGGCTTTTATGAAAATAATTGAATCTCTAATTTCCGATGCCTCAAATTTTCTGTGGGGACCTCCTCTATTGATTCTTCTCCTCGGTGGCGGGATTTTCTTTCTCTTCTACTCTCGTTTTCTCCCTTTTCGCTACCTGCGCCATGCCGTCAATGTCCTTCGAGGAAAATACGATAACCCAGACGATCCTGGAGAAATCAATCATTTCCAGGCATTATCAGGAGCGTTGGCAGCCACCATCGGAATGGGAAATGTCAGCGGTGTTGCTTTGGCAATTGCGGCAGGCGGACCTGGAGCTTTGTTTTGGATGTGGGTTAGTGCCATGTTCGGGATGGCGACCAAATACTTCACTTGTACGTTGGCGGTGTTATACAGAGGCAAAGACCGTGACGGTCAGCTACAAGGCGGTCCTATGTACGTGATCCGAGAGGGCTTAGGAAAGAAATGGATTCCCCTGGCTGGATTTTTCTGCGTATCCGCTTTTATCGGTGCTACGCCAATTTTTCAGGCAAATCAAATGGTAGCGGTAATGAAAAATGTGATACTAATACCTGCTGGTCTTCCGGACAGCTTTTCCGTCGACCTCATCATGGGAATCGTTATTGCAATAATCGTTGGTCTCGTCATTATTGGTGGCGTAAAGAGAATTGGAAATGTCGCCTCGAAACTTGTTCCTGCTATGGTGATCATTTTCGTCGTCAGTGTATTGATAATCATGGGAATAAACAGCGAGGCAATTATTCCTTCTTTCGCTCTTATCTTCAAAGATGCTTTCACTGCCCAGGCGGTTCTAGGTGGAGCCGTTGGAGCAATTATAATTGAAGGAGCAAAAAGAGCTGCGTTTTCTAATGAGGCTGGTATAGGCACTGCTCCGATGATGCATGGAGCTGCAAAAACAAAAGAACCTGTTCGCGAGGGGCTAGTAGCGATGTTAGGACCTAGCATTGATACCATTGTGGTTTGTACCATGACTGGTCTGTGTATTTTGATGACAGGAGCCTGGCAGACTGAAATTTCAGGAAACTATAGTAGTGATACGCAAGGAGTTTTGATGACCACCTTTGCGTTTGAGGAAAGTCTACCTGGAGTTGGCTCTTACGTTTTGATGGTCTGTGTAATGATTTTTGCCATCACTACAATCTTCGGATTGGCATACTATGGTCAAAAGTGTCTGTCATTTATGGTTGGGCCAAACTATGTGAAATACTATAATTTCTACTATATCCTACTGGTTATAGTGGGCTCTATTTCCAGCCTTTCATTGGTCACAAATTTGATTTTCTTGGGGTACGGATTGATGGCAATACCCACCATGATCTCGGCAATCATACTTGCACCAAAGGTGATGGAGGCGACTAAATCTTACTTTAGTCGAATGTCGATATAAATAAGTTTGGATTGCTGCTTATTTGTTACCATATCTTTGCACCCAATTTGCTTAAAGCACAATGAGGATAATCATAGCTGGGGCCGGCGAAATGGGCTTTCATCTCGCAAAATTACTTGCTGCCGAGGAGCACGATATTGTAATTATCGACACAAAAGGTGAGGTACTAGATCACGTATCTTCTTCCCTTGACGTTGGAACCATCAAAGGAAGTTCATCCTCTCCAAGTATTTTAAGGGAAGCTGGTGTACTAAAGGCTGATCTTTTGCTCTCGGTAACGTCCATAGAGGAAATCAACATCACAACGTGCATGATTGGAAAGAGCCTGGGAGCCAAAAAAACAATAGCCAGAATATCCAACACTGAGCTGCTGCAACAAAGGGACGATCTCAACCTTAAAGGAATGGGTATTGATGAAGTGATCTCTCCAGCATCTCTTGCTGCAAAAGAAATAAAGCGTCTTTTGAAGCAATCTGCTCTAACTGATACTTTTGAATTCGAAAAAGGAACACTCTCTCTCGTGGGAATTGAAATCGACAAGAATTCGGAACTGATGGGTAAAACACTCACAGAATCCGCATACTTGAATCCAGATCAAAACTTCACTACTGTTGCAATTCTGAGAAATAATGAAACCATCATTCCTTATGGCGAAAACAAATTTCTGGAAGGCGATCATGCTTATTTTGTGTCTGAACCTGAAGGAATAGCAACTGTCACCAACTTGGCTGGAATGGAGAGTATGGAGATTAAAAATGTGATGATCCTCGGCGGAAGCAAAGTCGGTGTCCACACCGCAAGGCTGCTAAGTAAAAAATACAAGATCAAACTCATAGAAGCTGACAAGGAAAAATGTCACAAACTTGCCGAGTTGCTTCCCGATACAATGATTATCAATGGTGATGGTCGTGACATTAACCTTCTCAAGGAAGAAAACATCGATCAAATCGATGCCTTTATCGCACTAACTGAAAATTCTGAAACCAACATAATGTCTTCATTGGTTGCTAAGAACAATGGGATAAAAAAGACAATTTCTTTGGTTGAAAATATGGACTACATCCACCTCTCTCAGAGTGTGGGTGTTAACACACTGATAAATAAAAAACTAATCGCTGCTAATTTCATTTTCCGGTATGTGAGAAAAGGTGAGGTCGTAGATTTGACCAGCATTCATGGGGTAGATGCTGAAATTCTGGAGTTCGAAATTGGAGACAAAGCAAAGATTCTTGAAAAAGAGCTAAAAGATCTGGACTTTCCTAAATCTGCAATTGTTGGAGGTGTGATTCGGGCTGGTAGAGGAATTGCAGTACGAGGAAATTTTGAATTCATGCCAAAAGATAAAGTGGTCGTACTCTCAATGCCAAACTGCATTAGAAAAGTTGAAAGCTTCTTCAAATAGCTGCACAAAATGAATTACTCGATGATTCTCAAGGTTATTGGCACTCTGTTAATAATCAATGGTGCCTTCATGCTAACAAGTATTCCTTTCAGTCTTTATTATGCTGAAGGTGATACATTGGATATCATTTATTCAGGGCTCATATCTGCGGCTGCCGGTTTCCTACTCAGAATACTTTCTCCAAAATCATCGAACACTGAACTCAAAAGAAAGGACGGCTATCTGATCGTAAGTTTGGGATGGGTTTCGATGTCCTTTTTGGGTTCGCTTCCCTATCTCCTGAGTGGCGCAATTCCCGATTTAGCAAGTGCTTTTTTCGAAACCATGTCTGGTTTCTCGACAACGGGAGCGACCGTTCTAACGGACATTGAAGCTGTACCAAAAGGAATTCTTTATTGGAGAAGTTTAACGCAGTGGATTGGAGGCATGGGAATTATAGTGCTGGCGGTTGCTATTCTACCACTGCTCGGTATTGGAGGTATGCAGCTTTTCGTTGCTGAAGCTCCTGGTATATCACCCGACAAACTTCAGCCTCGAATCAAGGAAACAGCTAAGAGATTATGGATCATCTACCTTGGACTCACAGTACTAGATTTTCTGCTTCTTTGGATTGGGGGCATGTCATTCTATGACGCAATCAATCATAGTTTTACCTCAATGGCATCAGGAGGTTTTTCCACCAAAAACGCCAGTATAGCTCACTACACAAGTCCCTTTATTCACTATGTTCTGATCGTCTTTATGTTCATAGCAGGAACAAATTTCACGATGCTCTATTTTGGTCTTCATGGTAATTTTAAAAAAATACTGCAGAACGAAGAGTTCCGATTCTACTTCATTTTTTGCCTAGCAGCAGGGTTGCTGATTGGTTCCATCATATTTACCATGGGTCATGGAACCCTCGAAAAATCCATTCGAGAATCCTTATTTCAAGTTATCTCCATTGTAACTACCACTGGATATGTGATCTATGACTACACTGGTTGGACACCTCTCATTACAGTTCTATTCTTCCTTTTCATGTTTGTAGGTGCATCTGCTGGGTCGACAGCTGGCGGTGTGAAATTGGTTCGGCATATTCTATTAATAAAGACTGCCACTCTTGAATTCAAGAGATTAATTCATCCAAATGCCGTGCTACCTGTGAGGTACAATGGAAAAACCGTAAGCGGAGATATCACTTTCAATGTGTTGGCTTTTATCATGATCTATATCTTGATCTTCTGCATCGGATTTCTAATTGTTTCTGCCTTCGGTGTCGATTTCGTCACTGCCATCGGAGCTGTCGCAGCCACTTTGGGAAATGTTGGGCCCGCGATCGGCGGGGTAGGGCCAATGGACAATTTTGGACACCTCCCTGGAGCAGTAAAATGGGTGTTGTCGTTCTTAATGTTGGTTGGCAGGCTGGAACTCTTTACGGTGATGATTCTGTTTACTCCATATTTCTGGAAGAAATTCTAATAGGTCTCAGGAGATTATCTCATCTTTGGCGATCTAAAAATTTAAGTCCGTATGCTTAGCTACATCATTTGGAATTTTAATCCAGATCTATTCACAATCCCTGGAACAGACTATGCTCCAAGGTGGTATGGTGTACTATTCGCTTTAGGTTTTATCCTCAGTCAACAAGTGATGATTCACATTTTCAAAACGGAGGGAAGGCCTGAGAAAGACGTGGACAAGCTAACCACCTACATGGTAATTGCTGTGATTGCTGGTGCGCGACTAGGCCATTGCCTATTTTATGACCCGATTGGATACCTATCTGACCCGATAAGAATATTGATGATTTGGGAGGGAGGACTCGCCAGCCACGGTGGTGCACTAGGAATGCTAATTGCGCTCTATCTATTTGCAAAAAAATTAAACTACAAATTTCTATGGATTCTGGACCGGATAGTTATTGTAGCAGCACTCACATCAGCTCTAATTCGTACTGGTAATCTCTTTAACTCTGAGATGGAGGGTATAGAAACAAATTCTAGCACTGGTATCGTTTACGCCAGGGCTACACATGACGTGTTGAACTACGACGAAAATAGAATCGAATCCGTCACCTTCAGGAAGGGTGGGCAAATGAAGAGTGATGTACCAGGTATCGTTCCAATCACGGCAGTTATTCGATACAAGGAAGGAGTAAAACTTGATCTGAACGAAAAGAATTTTATTGAAAACCGATTAAGGAATTCACTCACCAGATACACAGAAGTTGTTCAGCACGTTGACTTCGGTACAGGCCCTCTTCAGTACTTGGTAGATGAAAAAAATGGACGTCAAGTGGTGGAAATTTTCGCACTAGGAAAAGTGAGACATGCGGCACAATTGTATGAAGCTACCTATGCCTTCATTCTGATGTTGGTTTTGTTTTGGCTTTGGCACAAAAAGCGGGATGTCCTTCCACAAGGATTCAATTTTGCCTTCTTCATGTCCATTTTTTGGACACTCCGCTTCGTGGATGAGTTTTTCAAAATGAATCAGGAGGCCTTTGAAGATGACTTGGCTCTGAACATGGGTCAAATACTCAGTATCCCCCTAACGCTTGCAGGAGTTATCATCATGATCCTTGTTTTCCAAAAGGACAAGAAAATGTCAGATTTCTCCTAAGCTATTTTACCTTGATATTGATGTTTTCGATGCGCGAAAGCTCTATCAGCTCTCCTTTTTCAAAAAGAGTAGACATCTCCTCAATCGGAGTTAGTTTCTCTTCTGGTTTGTAGTTGATGTAATCCTGAAAAACTACTCCACCAACTTCACTCTTGTTAAAGGCTTCCCTAAACCGAACACCTCCTCCATCGGTAATGTAACTGTAGGCCAAGTAGTCCATCGAAAAGGTAGTAGCATCAAACCAATAGAGGAATACATCCTCGAAATCCTCACCTCCGTCCTCCTCGGTAAACCTTATTTCGATCAGGTGGTATTCCTTTCCTCTGATTTTTGAAATGCCTTTGTAGTTTTTCATCGCCGCAGGATCCGTAAGCGTCAAAGGCAACTGTATAAAGTACAAAACTGAATTTACGGAACTGCTGTATTTTCCAGTCCACACCGAGTCAGTTTGAAGCTCCGTGCCGTCCACCAATCTGGTAAACTCACTGCTATTCACCAGAATATCTTCTACATACCCCAACGAGTCTTGAAAAGAGCGGGTATAGGTGTACTTGTCATTTTCTCGTAGAACCGAATAATGCTTGTCTCTAAAATCAAAGTCGATTTTTTTATTGGTGATTTGATCTAGGCCGTGAGCCTTAATTGCCTCTGCAATTATTCCACTTGCGTCAAGTGGTTTTTCTGGAGAGCAGGCAAAAAACAATAGGGTAAGAAGGGTTAAGTATTTCATGGTGATGATCACGTCATTTTCCAGTTGAGGTTGTCCATTTTGTTGTCAAGGGGAAGACTTTTTGTCAATTGCAAACCAAAATAATATAGTCAGACCAACGATCTATCAATCGTAGCGCGATCAATTGATCAAACTTGCTATTCATATTTCTTGCAAACTCCAATTTATATGCTATTAGGTATGCCCCCAATTCTCAGGATCGTCATTATCGTTGGGAGACAGTCCAACGATATCTCCTTCTGTACTAACACCCAGTCCCAGAACTGTTCTATTCGCATAGTTGAAGTAGCTGACAACCTGATTTAACTCCAAAATTTCGCCATCATCAAATCCGCTATCGCGGAGATTATTAATGTCTTCTTCTGTCAAAGACGAATGATTAACGGTGAGTTTTTTGGCATACCCTAATCCCTGTTTTTCTTTTTCAGAAAACACCCCCTCGAAAGCCTCGGACTTCAATGCATCATAGATTTCCTGTGCTTTGCTGGAATTGTCGAGGAGTCTATTCAGACCAGAAAAGTGATGCTCAACGCAGTAATCACATTTATTGAGGTAGCTGACATAAACACCTGCGGTTTCCAGGTAAGATTTAGGAAGCGTATTGTTCCTATGATGTAGCACATTTTTATACAGGGCCATATGACCTTCCATCGAGTGAGGTCGAAGGCTGTGTACACCCATAATGTTGTCCACATTGTTGTTTGGTCCTGTTACTCTTTGGTACAGCTTCTTCAGCTGACCTTCTGCCTTATCAAAGGGTATTATTTGTATCCAGCTCATGATTTACTATTCATTGTCTATTCGTTCAAATGCACCAATGTCTGGCATGGCATCTCTGTTTTGATCCGCAATGTCTTTGGAGATCCCAATATCCGTTCCCTTGTTTTGCGCGAAAGCCAATGTGTCTAGCGAATAATCAAAAAGGAATTGATTGAAAAAGCCAGGAAAATTTGAGTCCTGAGAAGCAAAATTCCCTAGAATCTCATCGCCAGAACGAATAATGTTGGTTGTCAAAATGGCTGAGACAATGGCATCTCCGCCATTGTTTATCAGTAATTCTTCTCCTTGCGAACCCCAAACGATGCAGTTTGTCATTTCGATTGTCAAGTTATCCGTAAGTAATTCGTTTTCACCAATCAAAATATTGTCAGAAAACTGGACGCTAGGCTCATTGTGGACAAAAAAGCTTTGGTCGTTTGAAAATGTACAATGTTGATAGGTATAATTTCCACCCGCAAAATTTCCAACAAGGTACAATCCACAATTATAGATCAGACAATTGGTCGCCTCCAGATCTGAGGTGAATGCAAGAATACCCGCAACACTCATATTATAGATCTCAGTATTAGAAACAACAACATCAGGTAGCGAGTCATCATCAGGTGATCCCAATCGCAATCCAATTTGACCGTTGAATATCTTGGCATACTCCACTATGTTGTTTGAGCTTCCTTCCAGAAAGTAGATCCCCTTCCATTGACCTGGTACCTGATCATAGATCCCGTCAAATCTGGCATTTCTGAAGACAATTGGGTTCTCAAAATCACCAATTGCAACGAGTGAGCCTTGAACAAAGAGAGCTGCGTCATTTTCAAAAAAAATGGTCGTCCCTTCTTCAATGGTCAATTGAGTGTTTGGTCGAACCAGGATAGTATCCGATATTATGTAAGGCTTGTTATTTGTCCAGGTGACATCGCCAATTATCTCATTTTGAAGTCTATTTCCATCCTGTCCCCAAGCCACTAGTTTTACGTGCTCTGTGTTTCCATTCCAATTGAAAACAATGGAGTCCTTCACCAGGTACGGCGTGTTTCTGTTTCGAGGGTTGATATTCACCTCAACAAGAATCATTAAGCTATCTCCGCCAAGGATTTGCTCATTTACTTGCCTTGATCCTTCTTTCCCATTCACAATAATTGAATAATCCGAGGTTGCTTCTTTTCCCAAAAAAACTTCTGAAAGGATTAAAGCGTTTTCATTTGGATTAAAAATGGTCAATCGATCCGTCCTACTTCTGGAGTCGCTTAGCAGCGTATCAAAAGCAACCGAATCGCTGCTAAAGAGGATCTCTAAATTCGGATCAAAAGAAACATTATCCTCGACAGGAGAGCAAGAGACCCAAATAAGTAGAAGAGTAATTAATGAAGCGACTTTGGTCATCTTAATTGTAACGGATTACTCTGCTCCTTCTTTCATTATTTCTGCGTTTTCAGCAATGCGAAGCTGCTCAATGAATTCACCAATATCACCATTCATCACGTTTGGTAAATTAAAAAGAGAAAAGCCAATTCGATGATCTGTCACTCGTCCCTGCGGATAGTTGTATGTTCGGATTTTATCGGAACGGTCACCGGAGCCAACCATGCTTTTCCGCTGGCTGCTTATCGCATCGTTGTGTTTCTTCAGCTCAATTTCGTACAGTCGTGATCGCAAAACTTTCAGTGCTTTGTCGTAGTTCATGTGTTGAGATCTTCCATCTTGACATTCTACCACCAAACCCGAGGGAGCGTGAGTAAGTCTAACCGCCGATTCCGTCTTGTTAATATGCTGGCCCCCTGCCCCTGAGGCTCTGAATGTGTCTTTCCGGATGTCCCCCATGTTTAATTTTACATCCACCTCTTCTGCTTCTGGCAATACCGCGACTGTCGCTGCAGACGTATGTACTCTCCCTTGAGACTCGGTTGCTGGTACCCGCTGCACTCTGTGTGCTCCGGACTCAAATTTCAACTTGGCGAAAACGTCCTCTCCCTCCACTGAAGCTACAATCTCCTTGTATCCACCGGCAGTTCCCTCGCTGAAGTTTAAGACCGAAAAAGACCATTTCTGAGAATCCGAAAAAGCCTTGTACATGCGAAACAAGTCACCTGCAAAGATCGAAGCTTCATCTCCTCCTGTTCCTGCTCTTATCTCGAGGATCACGTTTTTGCTGTCATTCGGGTCTTTGGGGATAAGCATGATTTTCAGCTCTGCTTCCAGCCTTTCGACTTCAGGTTCAAGCTCATCGATTTCCGCTTTCGCCATTTCCCTAAACTCAGGATCCTTCTCTTCGCCAAGTACCTTCTTTGCATTCTTGAGATTACTGCTCGCGTTCGTGTACTCGTCGTAAACCAATACAATCTTCTCCAGATCCTTGTATTCTTTGTTTAGCTGACCATACTTCTTCATGTCAGTCATAGCATCTGGCTGTACAATTAGCTGACTAACTTCCTCAAATCGATGTTTTATGTCCTCGAGTTTCTCTATCATCCTGCAATCCTTTGCCCTGCAAAAGTAAGGCAGACAAGAAATCTTTTCTGAGCTAATTTGCTGAGTGACTTTTCAAGTAAAGCACTACAAGAGTTATCGGAGCGGTGGTCTGCCTAAGTCAGTTCATCATAGCGGTAGCAATCCACCGTATGGTCATTTACAAGGCCTATTGCTTGCATGTGGGCATAGATCGTAGTGGAGCCAACAAATTTAAATCCTTTTTTCTTTAGGTCTTTCGACAATGCATCAGACTGCAAGGTCGTTACGGGTACTTCACTCATAGACTTCCATTTTCCTACTATCGGCTTGTCGTCAACAAAGCCCCAAATGTATTTATCAAAAGAGCCAAATTCCTTTTGGATCTCTATGAAGCGCTGAGCATTGTTTATGGTAGCTTCAATCTTTGCACGATTTCTAATAATCGAGGCATCTTGCACAAGATCCTCTACCATCCCGGTGCCGTACGTTGCAACTGTTTCCACATCAAAGTTCGCAAACGCATTTCTGTAGCCCTCTCTCTTTTTTAGAATTGTAGCCCAACTCAGGCCTGCTTGCGCACTTTCCAACACCAAAAACTCAAAATGCTTTCTATCATCGTGAACAGGAACACCCCATTCTTCATCGTGATATCTGACGTATTCATCAAAGCTGTTTTCGCACCAAGCACATCGTTTTTGCATCTTTAATACTAAAATGGGTAATTATCAGTTCAGTTTTTATAAAATTAGCCAATTGGAAACCCAATTCATGAGGAGAATATCATTTCTATTTCTTTTTGTATCTGCTCCAATCTTTCTTTTCTCTCAAGCATCCATCTACCAGTTTCGTGATCTTGAGGTTGGCAACCACATTCCCTCCGATCTAAATAATGCGAGGACTGCGGTTTTCATTGATGTGGCACCCACTAAAACTTCATTCTTAATGGAGGGAGATTGGAAGGAGTTTAGCGCAGAAGTACACAGTTATCTGTACAAGATGGGCATCGATGTTGTGATGTATATCAATAATAACGACTTTCTTTCAGGAAATTCCTCTCGCAACTTTTATCAGAACATTCTGACAACCAGAAATATCAAAAATCTAATTTTCGTCACAAAGACTCGCTCCGAGGTTGAGCTTCTATGTAGTCCTTACGATGGCAAAACTTCATTAATTGCTAACAATCAGAAGGTTTTTCGTAAGAATTCTCCAAGCTTAAATAGACTTATGCTTGATTTTGGGAGGGAAGTCAAGAGGACCGAAAACGCAATGCAGAATTTCCTGATACCCAGTAAGCCTACATTTCTAGATGCCTTGGCGATCGTTCAAAATTCAAATCTCAAGAATTATCCTGGTCAAATTCGACGAACCAAATTGGCGGTAGAGAAATTCGCTACAATTTCACCAATGGCATCTGCAAGTGATGAAGTGAAATCTAAAATCGACAGTTACAACTTTCAAGTCGAAGCAAAAAACAAAGAGCTGGAAGAATTGTTGAAAGATCTTCCGTATGAGATAGAATTCGTCGACTACATGAGTGATGAGGATCTACTGAGGAGACGTTATCAATTTATTCTCAGAAATATCCATGCATCAGGAGAGTCAATCAAGGCAATGCTAAAGTATAAGGACACACCCTCCGATGCAGGCTACGTGTCCGTCATACCTGTGATGCCAGACAATACCTCGATCCGGACATTCTCCAGAAAAACGCTACTCCACAAATTTTACATTCGTCAAAACATTGCCAAGAACGTATATGTCGGAGAGTGGGATGCGGACGAAACGTGGCAAAATGCGCTAAAAAACTACATAGGCAACATGATTCAGTTTTTCAACAAGGGGAATTGAAAAAGCTCAACTACTTTCAGAACAAACCGAAAGCACTTGAAATAGATGTTGAGACTTATTTGAAACGACTAGGTTTGGAGAAAGAGGAGCCTGAACTCAAGTATCTCCGAAAGCTACATTACGCTCATATCCACAAAATTCCATTTGAAAATCTAGATATTCACTATCAAAGGAAAGTTCAGCTAGACTACAAGAAGATCTTTGACAAGATTGTGCGAAAAAGGCGAGGCGGCTTTTGCTATGAGTTAAACGGACTTTTCTATCACTTACTCTACCATTTGGGATTTGAGTGCTATGTCGTTTCTGCCCAGATGAAGAATGAGTCAGGAGCCTTCGATAAGCCATATGGACACATGGCAATCATCGTGACAATGGGAAAAGAGGATTACCTGATCGATGTCGGTTTCGGAAATTCCTTTTCCTATCCAAAGTTGATTAGAACTGGTGTAGTCCAGATGGACTACACCACCTACTGGCGGCTTGAAAAAGACCCCGACGAAAACTTTCTGCTTCAGTATTCCTCTAACGCGTCGAACTTTGAAACAAAGTATCTCTTCCATCTAGACGAAAAGCAGATCATTCAGTTCATGGAAATGTGTGAATATCATCAAACTTCAGAAAAATCTCCCTTCACACAAGGTAAGTTGATCACGATCAAAACTGAAGAAGGAAGAGTAACCTTAACGGATAAAAAACTTAAAATTCTAAGTCTTAGCGAAACCGAGGAGCTGCCTATTCTGAATGAAGACGAATTTCTGTCAAAACTTGAGCAGTATTTTGGTATTACTTATCAGCAACTGAGTCCGATCCAGAAATAGATTTTCAATACTGATGCTTACGTATTTCTCTTTTCAGCGACTCTACGTTTGAAGTGATGCTCGGGTCGCTATAAATTCTAGCAGAGAGGTCAGCAATTACATTCTTTTTGAAGCCTAACTTCTCAGCGAGCTCTTCACAGAATTTGATCTCAGACAAATAAACCTGATTGTCGATCTTCATTAATTGAACGAGATGGTACAGATATTCAAACTTATCCTCATCGGAAATAGTGCTGAGCGGCGGTAGAGGTTCGGGGTTTTCAATCATATCATTGACTTCTTCCTTTGTGATTCCGTTCGCCTTCGCAATCATGTAGATCAAATCTTTTTCTTCTCCTGCAAAATCTCCATCGATGTTTGCCAGTTGAACCAATACAGACAGTTTGGATTTAATACTCATTAGACGTTGATTATTGTGTTCTTATTTCAAATGTTTGTTAGCCTCCTTCATTAAGGCTTCTCTATTTCCAGTTATTGACGGATCTGAATAAATTCTTGATGCCATCTTCTTCACGACTTTCCTACTATAGCCTAGTTTTTCGGCTATTCCCTCGCAGTACTTTATCTCAGTCAAAAACACTTCTCCGTCGATCTTCATTAACTGAACAATGTCATACAAGTAATCGAACCGCTCCTCGGTCATCAAACCATCAAAATTGACCTCCTCGTTATCTTTTGATTCCAATACCTCCTTGACAATCGCATCGATCTCCTCTGAAGGGATTTTATTTGCCTTCCCTATTGTGTAGACGTAGGTTCTTTCCGGTTCGCCAAAATCACGATCTATAATCGAAATTTGGACCAATGCTTTTAAGTGATTTTTTATGTTACTTTCCATAATGGCTGATAGTTTTTTTGACTCTTAAAGATATGAATTTAAGACAAATTAATGTGATTAATGCAAATAGCTTCCTGCATTGACATCAAAGGTAGCTCCAGTAGCATGATCCGCCATTCCGCTCGCAATAAATGTAACCAGGGGAGCGATATCCTTTGGCTCAGTTAGCCTTTCTAATGCAAGGTCTCCCTTCACATGATCCTCGCCGTACTGTTGCATAAATTCTTGAGACATATCAGTCCGCACGAATCCTGGTGCAATCACGAAGGCCTTTACTCCCTCTTTACCAAAAGATTTTGCGATCGATCGAGTTAATGAAACCAACCCTGCTTTTGAGGCTGCATATGCAATGTATTCTGCTTCATCGCCACGGAAAGCCGCCCTAGAGGCTATGTTAATAATTCGGCCGGCTGCTTTTCGCTCCAGAAAATGCTGTACAGCCTTTTTGCTCAAAATTGCTGCAGAAGTAAGGTTCACCATCATAGTTTCATCCCATGCAGCTTTCCAGACATCATCCTTTGCGTCAATAGCTGCAGTCTTTGCAAGGCCAGCATTATTAATCAGAATTTCAATGCTTCCCATTTCCAGAGTAACCCGCTCAAACAATTTGCTTGCTTCGTCAGGCTTGGACAGGTCTGCCTGAAAAGCTTTGGACTCATTTCCTAAGATGTGAGCCAAATTTTCAGCATCCCTAACGTTCTTATTGTAATGTACAGCAATGGTCGCTCCAGCTTCTGCAAGCTTTGTTGCTAGTGCCTTACCAATCCCTCTGCTAGCTCCTGTCACAAGAATATTTAATCCCGAAAGGTTTATGTACATCTAAGTCAATGTTTAAAGGCAGAAAATTAGATAAATAGCTGTTAATCTTAGAATTATGGGCACATAAAGATGAATATTTAAGTGCTTAGCATAAATGTTTGTTAATTTCGTGGTATCTCCAGCTATATGTTTTAAATCACCGCAACGCTGAACCTAAATAAATATTCATGGGTATTGTAATCCCTCTATTACTAATAACAATTGTCTGCATAATAATTTGGAGAGCTGGTGATGGCTTTATGACGGCTTCTGAGTATGTTGGCAGAAACCTCTCCGAAGGAGTAAGGGGGGCAACCATCAACGCGATTGCGAGCTCAATGCCAGAGGTATTCACCTCTTTGTTCTTCCTTTTTGTTCTTATGGATGCTAACGGTTTTTCAGGCGGGATTGGAACTACTGCCGGTAGCGCAATTTTCAATGGAATGGTAATTCCAGCTGTGTCAGTTCTCGCTGTGATTGGCATGGGAATGACGAAGAAAATTGAGGTTTCAAGAAAGGTTCTGATGCGTGACGGTATTGCATTGATTATTGCTGAATTTATTTTCTTGATCTTAATCAGTGGTTCTGTTCTTGATTGGTACCATGGTGTGATTTTGATGTTGGTGTATGCGGTCTACATCACCTTCATGTTTGCAACAATGAAAAAGAAGGATCGAGAAGAGATGAGCGGTGGGCAACTTTCAGATGAAGACTTTGTAGATGAAGAGCGAAAGAAAAGACCATTTCTTAAAGCACTGCTGACCCTAGACCTGGAGCGTGTTTTTCTAGGCACAAAAATGATTAACGGCACCAAGGCCTGGACATTACTTATCTTCTCAACGGTAGGGATCGCACTTGCCAGTTACTTTCTAGTACTAGCATGTGAGTGGATCGGGGCTGACACCTATTCAATTATGGGAATGGGTGAATTTAATGGGCTTGGCATCCCGCTTATGTTCGTTGCTTTAATATTAGCTTCCGCTGCTTCAAGTTTCCCTGATACCATTATATCAATGAAGGATGCGAAAAGAGGTCAATACGACGACGCTATCTCCAATGCTTTAGGCAGCAACATTTTCGATATCTGCTTTGCTTTGGGATTTCCTCTTTTCATTTTCACTGCGCTAAATGGTCCTCTGCACATGCCACAAGAAATTGTAGATCTAAGCAGTGAACTCCGATTTCTTCTGTGGTTGCTTACGGTTCTTGCTGTTGTGATATTTACTTGGGGAAAGTATTTTGGCAAAGCCAAAGCATATCTTCTATTAAGCATTTATTTTCTATTTGTCCTTTATGTAATTGGACGGGGTGCTGGAAACGAATTTGCCAAGGTCATCGCAGACTTCCTTGTATCTGTAGTACGACTGTTTAGTCTGAGCTAAAATTTAGAAAAATTCCTTCTTCAGAAATGTCAATTTTGATAAACCGAAGTTGCGAACATCTCTGCCTTTCTTCCATTCCCGTTTCCAGGTTGAACTTATAGGTATGAAGTGGGCATACAATTTCGTTGAGATAGTTTACAACTCCCCCGTTTAGGCCTTCCTTCATATGGGGGCACTCGTTTTCGAACGCCACCAAACGATCTTCTTGCCTGACCACGCAAATATTTCTATTTCCCGCGATCACTAGCCGAGGTTCATTATTTTGCAACATCCTTTGCATAGCATCTTTTGTTTCAAATAATTTAAATACCATAATCAAGTCATTGCATGAAGTGTCAACGAGAAAAATTCCAACTTCAAAGAAAGTATGCTTATCTCAATTGTGCATACATGTCTCCATTAATGAAAAAAGTGGAAAATGCAGGAATCAAAGGAATTAAGGCAAAACGAAAGCCTTTTCGCATCGGGCCAGAGGAATTTTTCCATGAAACAGAAACCGTGAGACAGCTCTTTTCCACGTTGATCGAAAACGAGGAAAATGAACGAGTGGTCATCATTCCTTCCGCTTCCTACGGATTGGCCAACGTGGCTCACAACCTGCCTTTTGATGGCGGAGAGATTGTTATCGCAGGTGAGCAGTTTCCAAGCAATGTTTATCCGTGGACTGCCCTCTCGGAAAAGGGCTTTGAAATCACAACCATCGCTGCACCAAAATCTGCCAGCCGAGGCGAAGATTGGAACAATGATATCCTAAACGCAATCAATGAACAGACCCGAGTTGTAGCTATCGGTCATGTGCACTGGTCTGACGGTACACTTTTTAAACTTGAACTAATTCGAGAAAGGCTGGATCAGGTAGGGGGTTTACTTATCATCGATGGCACACAGTCCGTGGGAGCTATGCCATTCAGCGTCAACAAATTTCGCCCAGATGCTGTCATCTGTTCAGGATATAAATGGTTAATGGGCCCATACTCCATTGGTCTTGCATACTATGGACCAGTCTTTGACAGAGGAATGCCCATTGAGCAGAATTGGATAAACAGAATTAAAAGTGATGACTTTGCTGGGTTAGTAAAGTACGAGGAAACGTATCGTGAAAAGGCGCTCCGATATGAAGTTGGCGAGCATAGTAATTTCATATTAGTGCCGATGATACACCAAGCATTAAAGCAGATTTTGAAATGGAACCCTGTTGGTATTCAGGAATATCTTAAGGAACTGACGACAGATCCGTTGAACGAGTTGAGAGAGATGGGCTACTCCATAGAAAATGACGAATGGCGAGGGCATCACTTGTTTGGGGTTCGGTTGCCAAAGGGCATCGAGATTGATGCGTTAAAAGGATTCCTGAATAGAAATCGTGTAAGCGTCAGCACGCGAGGGGATGCTATTCGTATTGCACCGCATGTTTATAACGACGAAATGGATATGAGAAAATTGCTCAAAGCAATGAAAGAGCCTATCTTAGCGCAAAAGAATTAAACATGGAATTGACTAACCCAGCAGTAACCGACGGAGTAAACCTTTTTATAAATATCATCGTGGTATTGATCTCCTTTGTGGCAGCACTTTCTTTTGTGAACTCAAGAAAGGAAAAGCAGAAAAACTCCTAGCTAGACGTGATCACCTTCGTGGTCGCTCACTGATTTATTGGGTAGAATCCAAGGGCAAATAATAGCCAAAACAAACAACCCAATAATAATTCCAAGCATCATCATAATTTCTATGCGTTTTGAATGTGTGTTGCAAATATATGCAGCCGGTCGATATTCCGCATTTTATCTCCATTTATAATATAAGAAGGGGCCGAATTTTGCCAAATCCCTACCCTATTTTGGGTATTTTTCATACAAAACCTGGTATTATCCTTTGATAAAATGTGGAGCACTCCTAGCTTACTTTGTTGGATTAAAGATTAACCAACAAAATTTACCAAGATGAGTGAAAAAGAAGATGTCAAGAAAATTGGCAAAACGATGAACAAAGGCCAGGCCAAAAAATGGGTAAAAGATTATCAAGACAAACATAGCGACGGTACTTATGGCTGGCTATATGGATGTGATATTCTTTGTAAGCTTCTAGAAACTCCCGGCGCTGAGGGCATTTGGTTCTACAAGGGAATTAACGAAGAGGGAAACGAGAGACTTGTTCTCTATCCTGCAGATGCAAACGGAAAAATATTAGATAACAATGTAAAATCTTTGGGAGCCATGGCCTCTGATGATGAGGATGGGGGGTTGGCTGCTGATTGGGGCAAGAATTGCCCTCCCTTTTGTGGATAATTGATTTATGAGTAGCGGAGAAATAGCTGAATTAGTTTTTCAAGTAAATAAGTATACAGGCCTTCCTGGTATTCTTTTCTACATTGGGTTTTTAAGCTCAAGGAAAGGGAATATCAGGATTGCCTTTTTCATACTCTTAGCAAGTTTCTTAGGAGATTTAGCCTCCGATCTTTACGTAAAATATGTTTATGAAAACAGCAACCTAGTAGGGCAGATTTGGGTTATCACAGACTACTTCCTGGTAAGTTGGTTATTTATTAAACTCATCCCACACAGAAAAAAAACAATTCTAGGACTAATGGGTTTATTTGTCATAGGAACATCTGTTACTTCACTTTTATTTTATAGTTTCTTTGAGCCAAATACTTTCTTAGCAACGTACCCCTCCGTTGCATTCACTTATCTCTCTATACTAACCTTTCTTGAGATCCTTAAAGAAGAGCCCACGAACAAGTTGATCAATTTTCCTTTGTTCTGGATTATCACTGCCATTTTCCTTTTTAACAGCGTTACGCTCTTAAAAAATCTATTTATGAATTACCTGATTTTCGACCTTCAGGTGTCTCAGGATCTGTATCTCTATGTTTGGCTCTTTGGGGTTGGCTTCAATATGATCAAAAACCTCATGTTCTTCTACGCCTTTATCCTAGTAAAAGCAGGCAATCCCGACTACATCTTTGAACCTAAAAATGCTACGACATGATAGAGTCCGTGGTCACATTCGTCGTTGTGGGTTCATCGATTATGACTTTTCTAAGCATCGCTTTTCTGGTTCGCTTTTACCATTCCTATCAGCAGAAAAGCAAGTGATCCCCCCATATGGATTTCCTGGATTACTTATACAAGTGTCAACAGATGGTCGGGACTACCAGCATTCCTTTTTTACGTCCCACAAGGGAATTAATGATGAGGGAGAGGAGCGGCTTGCCTTGTACCCTGCGGATCATGAAGGAAACATTTTAGAAACAGAAATTAAATCTCTTGGAGCCATGGGTGGTGGTGGTGGCGCAGCAGATGATGGAGCAGAATGTTCACCCGATTGTCCTGGACCTGGTTAACTATGAGTTTTCCCGAAGTAGTAAGCTTTCTTACGGGTAATATCAATCCCTATTCAGGGTTACCGGGAATTCTTTTCTTCTTGCTATTTATTGGCAAAATGGGAAGAATTTCCAGATATGCTTATTACATCCTTCTTGCTAGTTTTCTGTCTGATTTCGGAATTCAACTTTTCATACGATACGTATATCCCAATAGCTTCATTATTTCGAATTCTTGGTATGTAATAAATTACTTATTAGTGTCCTGGCTCTACATTTTAATGATGCCCAGAAGAAAGAAGCTGATCTTCATTCTGACTTTTGTTTTTCTTGCGGGGGGCTTTCTTAGCTTTCTGACGTTCTATTCCTTCCTAGAATCAAACACATTCATTCGAACGTACTCTTCCGTAGCCTTTACAATACTCCCAATACTGACGTTTTTTGAAATCCTTAAAGAGGACCAACCAATCAACTACTTCTTTATCCTGTCTTCTGGGTTAACACAGCAATTTTCCTGTTTAGTAGTATCTCCCTTTTAAGGAATCTATTTCAGAATTATCTAATATTTACAGAAGGGATTTCCTGGGAATTACTGTCGCACGTTACTCTTTTTATGGTCATTTTTAACATTGCTAAAAATCTCATGTTCTTCTACACTTTCGTTTTGGTCAAAAAAGGCTATCCCGACTATATCCAGGAGCCAAAAAAAATCAGAACATGATAGAGTCTATTGTCACATTTGTTGTCGTCGGTTCCTTCGTCATGACTTTTTTGAGCACCGCATTTCTAGTGTACTTTATACTACTCCTATCAGCAGAAAAGCAAGTAACTCTCCTTACTTCTCTTCCCTCTATTTATCTTGCGCCTAACCAATTAACCTAGTGATTGAATAATCAGCTTATTCTTCTTATCGTTGCCGGTACTGTGGGCTTAATGCTGATGGCGTTTTCGCTTGTTTTCTTCGTATCTCTCTATAAAAGACGCGTATTGCAGAACAAGCTTGACTTTCAGGAGTTGCAAACGCAACATCAGCAGGAAATGTTGAAAGCGACGCTCAATTCACAGGAGGAAGAGCGCAATAGACTAGGAACTGAGTTACATGATGGCGTAGGTGCCTTACTCTCCACCATCAAGATGAACCTTCAGGTTTCACAAAGAACTAACTCTTTGGAGGCCCTCCCAGAAGTAATCAAGCATTTAGCAGAAACAATAGGACAGGTCAGGACTATTTCCCATGAAATGATGCCCGTTGTTCTGAAAAAGTACGGCCTCAAAAAAGCCATTGCTGACCTTTTCGAAAAAATCAATAAAAGCGAGCAAATCAGAGCGGGAATTGACGCTTGGGAAGAATTTGAAAGAGAAGAAAATGACAGTCTCATGTTGTACCGAATTGTCCAGGAACTCACGAACAACAGTTTGAAGCATTCAGGAGCGAAAACGCTTAACTTAGAATGCACAGTCAATTCTGAAGAGATAAGAATTGTTTTTTCTGATGACGGAGCCGGATTCCCTGCCGAAGTGCTTAAAAAATCAGATGGAATAGGCCTCTGGAATATCTCAAATCGCGCCCAGGCTATAGGAGCAACAGTACATTTTGGCAACAATGCCTCTGGTGGAGCAAGGGTGGAACTAAAAATGACTAAGAATTCTATTCTGGAAAAAGAACATAGCCAATGACACCTGAAGAAGAGAAATTAAATATTTTGGTCACCGACGATCATACTTTATTTCGAAAGGGAACAATGATGCTGTTGGAAACCTTCGAAGAGATTGGAAAAGTAGATGATGCGAAAAATGGAAAGGAAGCCATTGAAAAATTAAGTGGTGGTTCATTTGATTTGATCCTTCTTGATTTGGAAATGCCTGTAATGGACGGCTGGGAAACTTCCAGGAAGATTGTGTCCAAATTTCCGAAGACCAAGATTGTGATGATTTCTATGCACGACTCGCTGCAAATAATTTCCGATCTAATTGAAATCGGTGTGCATAGCTACCTATTAAAAAATGCCGATCCGGAAGAAGTCCATAAAGCCATTGTCTCCGTGAGAAACAACGACTTCTACTATAATCAGCTAGTCTCATCAGCATTGCGAAAAAAAATTCAGCGGGAAGGCATCGAAAAAAGATCAGTACAAAATCGTGGTGATGTTAGTCCGCGGGAGATCGAAATTCTCCAGCTCATCTGCCAAGAGCTCACAATGAAGGAAATAGGGGAAAAGCTTTTTCTTAGCGAACAGACCATTCAGACACACAGAAAAAACTTAATGCGAAAAACCCAAGCTAAAAATGCTGTGGGACTAGTCAAATTCGCATTTCAAAACGGAATCGCCTCCTTTTAGGGCACTACCCACTTTAGGGTATACAGCTACCCGTTTTCGGGTAATTTAATTTTACGTATTCTATTTAAACAACTGGTTATCAGGTGATTGTATTTGGTGGCACTCTCTATCTGAATTCTTTTGAAATTTCGAATAGCCAGAATCCCTAATTTCATATTATCAATTATTTGATTAATTGATAAAGCACTTAGGTTGATGGTTAATCTAGAAAATGCATTTGGGACCCAGGGTTTTCGCTTAATCCTTTGGTTTGCCAAACTATCTCACTCACAATAGAGGGTCCCTAGCGTTTTCTGGTAAAAAAAATAGTAGTAAAGTTCTCCACAAATCCCGCGAAAGGACTCTTTAGTTAGAGTCCTTTTTTTGTCTCTACTTATTGTTGTAGAGTTCAACTCCTACCTCGTAGTATTTATCCCCCTCTACCCAAAATGGAGTCTTATCAGCATTTGCGATTACTCTGCAGGAAAACACATACGCTTTGAAGAATTTTTCCAAATAATCATAGTCTAGCGTTTCTGGCTCGTCGCCTGGCTGGTGATAGTATTTGCCAATCTCATCGTCGAATGCCGTGAACCCAAGGCTAAATGTTGGTGCGGGAATCCCTTTTGCTGCAAAGCGTACATTATCAGACCTATCAAAAAGCCCCTGTTCGGGTGCCGGATCATCTGTTGCCAAAAGCCCGAATGCTTTGCAGGATTCAGAAATAATGTTACCCGCAGTAGTTCTTCCAAGACCAATGATAGTGGCAATTGATGTATCGTTGTAACCGCCGTTGTCGGAATTGAAACAGTAGACCATCTTCGAATGCTCAACTGGAGAGTTCTCAATGAAATATTGACTCCCTAGCAGCCCTTTTTCTTCGCCCGTGAAAAGGACAAACAAAGCTGACCTTCTCGTTGGGTATTTAGCAATGTTTTCCGCTGCACTCAAAACCGTCACCGTTCCAACAGCATTGTCTCTTGCGCCATTATAAATAGTATCTCCCTTCGCGTCCGCACGCCCAACACCAACATGGTCATAATGAGCTGAGTAGACGACTACCTCATTCTTTAAGATGGGATCCGTTCCCTCAACAAACCCTACCACATTTTTTGACGAAAACTTCTTCGTTTCATTCTCGGAAACGACGATCGACGCTTTCAATTTGCTCTTCTGTATCGATGAAACATCATCAAGAGAGCGCTTCATCCAAACATGTATGAATTGGGAAGAATCGTTCACCTCATCGATTCCTGTTTTCTCTCCAGCGAAGAACCTCAACAATAAATTCCATGGAACTTGTGGTGAATTATACAGCTCAACTAACCCAAGCCCCCCTTTTTCCTTAACCTTCTTCCTTTTATCAGAGGACATGGAAAACCATTCCTGTGGGTTTTGACTTGCTCCGTCGCCACATAAAGCAAAGACAAGTTTCCCCTCAACATTGGTAGCATTCAGGTCTTCCTCTGTCCCGTACTCAACAAAAGCAATAGGAACATCAAACAAAGACTCTCCCTCGCTCATGATAAAAAAGTCATCGTTAATCATAAACTCATCACTCCCAATTTTAATTGCCCCGACACTTGGTGATTGGGTTGTTTTCAGGAAAACCTCCTGAAAATAAGAGTCCATGCCCTCTACTATCAACACCCCATATTGCACAAACCTGCTCTTTAGATATTCGGCAGCAATGTCAAGTTCCGGTGATCCTGTATCTCTTCCTCGTAAGGCATCAGAAGCCAAAAATCCGATGTGGCTCTTGATGATAGGTTGGGTTACTGTTTCTTCAGTCCTTGTCTTATCCTCTTGTGCGTTAGCGTAAATTGAAGATAGAAGTAGTGTGGTTAGAAGTAGATTTCTCATTGTCAAATTTTTTGTAAAGTAGAATAAAAAAGGTCAATCCGCTAGTGACTGACCTCTTAGATCTTTGATCAATTGGAGTGATTCAATTCAAAAACTCGTAAATCCCTGCTACGCCCTGTCCTCCACCTACGCAAGCAGTTACCATCCCGTATTTACTTTTTCTTCTTCTCATTTCATTGAAAAGTGTGATCGATAGTTTCGCTCCAGTGCATCCGAGCGGATGGCCAAGTGCAATAGCGCCACCATTGACGTTTAGTTTTTCTCGATCCAAGTCCAAGCCCCTGATCACTCCAAGTGATTGAGCAGCAAAAGCTTCATTTAGTTCCACCAAATCAAGATCTGATTGTTTCAACCCTGCTTGCTTAAGTGCCTTTGGAACCGCTTCTACAGGTCCAATTCCCATGATTCTTGGATCAACTCCTGCTGCGGTATAACTGACCATTCTTGCGATTGGCTCAAGGTTATATTCCTTCACCATTTTCTCACTCATTACCATGACAAATGCTGCCCCGTCAGAAGTAGGTGAGGAATTACCAGCGGTAACCTGTCCGCCTTGCTTGAAAGCAGGTCTCAGTTTTGCTAGCCCATCCATGGAGGTGTCGGCACGTACGCACTCATCGGTATCAACAACAAATTCTCTTTTCTCTCTTTTTCCTTCGCTGTTTACAAAAGTTTCCTCAACAGTGACCGGAACAATTTCATCCTTAAATTTTCCCTCTGCAATTGCCTTGGCTGCTTTCTGATGCGACTCCATCGCAAACTGGTTCGAATCATCGGCTGAAATGTCAAAATCCTTTGCCACTTCTTCGGCGGTAAGGCCCATGTTGAGATAATACTGTGGGTTCTCTTGCGCAATATTCCAGTTAAGTGCGGCCTTGTATCCCATCATGGGAACCAGAGACATTGATTCGGTTCCTCCTGCGATTATACATTCAGCTGTTCCTGAATGAATTCGCGCACATGCCAAGTGAATGGCCTCCAAACCAGAACCGCAGTAACGATTAATGATCATTCCTGGAACAGACATCGGTAGGGACAGAAGTGAAATATATCTTCCCATCTGTAGTCCTTGCTCTGCCTCAGGTATGGCGTTTCCTACGATTAGATCGTCTACCCTCGTTGCATCAAAGTCCTTCACTGATCCTACCAAATGCTTAATCACGTCTGCGGCTAAGTCATCTGGTCGATAAAACCGAAATCCGCCCTTCTTCGCTCTGCCAACTGCAGATCTAAATCCTGCTACTATATATGCGTCCATTTTTTAATAGTGTTTTTTGTCAATTAATTCCTAAGTGGCTTCCCTTTAAATAAGATGCTTTGAATACGTTCCAATGTTTTTGGCTCGCCACATAAACTCAAAAAGGCTTCGCGCTCCAGGTCCAGAAGGTATTGCTCAGAAACCAAGGTTGGTTCTGATAAATCTCCTCCGGCCATAATCCAAGCGAGCTTTTTCCCGATTTTGGCGTCATGCTCGGAGATATAACTTCCATATTCCATTCCTGTAATTCCTGCACCGAACATCGCCAAAGCTGCTTTGCCCTGAACCTTTATGTCTTTTCGTTCTACTGGTTGCGTGTAACCAGCTTCATACATTTGAATCGCCTTCTCTTTCGCATCCGCTAGCAGCCTTTTTCTGTTTAACGTCACCTCGTCACTTGGCCTCAGAATATGCATGCCTCGTGCTTCTACTGCAGAGGTTGCCACTTTGGCTGTTGCAATATTCATAAAATATTCTTGAAGCGTATTCAGTTCTGGATCACCTGCGGTATAATCGTCACCAGCACGCATGGTCAGCTCCTTCGTACCACCACCGCCAGGAATTAGCCCAACACCTACTTCGACCAAGCCAATGTATGACTCAGCGTGCGCCTGAATTGCATCACAATGGAGTGAAAGCTCACAACCTCCGCCAAGCGTAAGACCAGATGGAGCCGAAACCACGGGTATTGTGGAAAAGCGCGCCCTGGTCATCGTATTCTGGAAGCTTCTGATCATAAGGTCGATCTCGTCAAACTCCTGATCCACTGCATACATAAACAGCATGGCTAAGTTTGCTCCCGCAGAAAAATTCTGTCCTTCATTTCCAATTACGACTCCCCGATAGTCCTTCTCTCCCATCGTGATAGCGGTATTGATTCCCTCGATAACATCCGCATCAATGGAATTCATCTTAGTGTGGAATTCGAGATTCAAAATTCCGTCTCCAATATCGTAAATGGTAGCCCCTGCTTTTTCCCAGACTATGTTGTTATCCTTAAATGCATCAAGGAAAACCAACCCTTCCGTGCCAGGAATAACCTTGTAGGATTTCGAAGGAATATCATAGTAGTGCTTCTTCCCATCCTTAAATAGGTAGAAGGATTTACCACCTCCCTCTAGCATTTCATTTACCCAACTTGCTGGCTCAAACCCACTATCCTTCATTTTGACAACCGTCTCCTCCACGCCAAGGGCATCCCATGATTCAAAGGGGCCAACTTCCCAAGCAAAGCCTGCTGAAACTGCCTGATCTACTCTGTATAATTCATCCGCTATTTCCGGAATCCGATTGGAACAATATCTGAAAAGATCAAAAAAGGTCTGCTTATAAAATTCGCCTGCTTTTCCCTCATCCGCTAAAAGAATCGGAAGCCGCTCACGTACATCCTCGATGTTTTTGGTTTTATCCATTGCATCGAATTTTGCCTTGGTCTTCGCTTCATATTCTAGTGTTTTTAGGTTCAACTCCAGAATCTCTGTCTTACCCTCTTTCTTTGTTTTCTTATAGAAGCCTTGACCTGTTTTATCACCAAGCCATTTTTTTTCCGAAAGCTCTTCGACAATTTTTGGAAGCTTGAATACATCTCGGGACTCATCATGTGCTAGCGCTGCATGCAAATTGTTCGATACGTTCACCATAGTATCTAGCCCCACAAGGTCTGAAGTCCTGAATGTAGCAGATTTTGCGTGACCGATGACAGGTCCTGTCAATTTGTCAACCTCATTTACAGTCAGTCCAATTTTGTCAATCACATGCATGCCAGACATCATTGCATAAACACCAATTCTATTTGCGATGAATGCTGGAGTGTCTTTGCATAGCACTGTTTCTTTACCCAAATACAGATCTCCGTATCGCATACAAAATTCGGTGATCTCAGGATCTGTCTTCTCTGTTGGGATTATCTCCAGCAATCGAAGATATCTTGGAGGATTAAAGAAATGCGTCCCACAAAAATGCTTTTGAAAATCTTCACTTCTTCCTTCCAGCATTAGATGAATCGGAATACCAGATGTGTTGGATGTGATGAGTGTTCCTGGAGTGCGATGTTCTTCTACTTTATCAAATAGGGACTTCTTAATTTCAAGTTTTTCCACAACGACCTCCACTACCCAGTCAACATCCTTTATTCGTTGTAAGTCGTCATCAAAGTTTCCTGTCTGAATCAACCTGGAAGCTGCCTTATCGTAAAGTGGAGAAGGGTTTGATTTGACTGCTGTTTGCAGAGATGAATCTACGATCTTGTTTCGTGCCTTCTTGTCCTTCTTTTCATCATCCGAAAGATCGAATGGTACTATGTCTAGCAAAAGCACTTCCACTCCAATGTTGGCAAAGTGACAAGCGATTCGAGATCCCATAATTCCAGATCCGAGTACCGCTACTTTCTTAATTGTTCTTTTCATTTTTATTACGCCGCTTTTCTTCTATGTATTAGTTAAAACACCATTACTGGCAAATTCGTCTGATATTTCCTGAGCTACTTTGTCAAAAATTTTAGAGTCGTTGACGATGTCATTCAGATCATTTAAGACCTCGAAAAAAGAATTCAGCTTTTCCTCAGAGATCAATGACCTGACCTTCTTATTAAATTCCCGTACCGCTCTTCTTGAAAGTTCTCTCTTTTGTTTTCCCACCTCAGTCAAAAATATTCGGACCGAACGTCCGTCTACTGGGTCTTTTTCACGATATACCCAGCCCTTTTCCTCAATTGACTTAAGCATCCTCGTCAAGCTTCTGGATTCCATACCTAGGAGGGGAGCGATTTTCGTTGCGGGGGTTCCTTCCTCCCCATCGATATTGAGTAAGACGAATCCAGTGGAAGCCGTAACATCGTATTCAACTCCATATTGGTTGTACATTCTTGAGATTCCGTGCCAAAGACCCTTGATATTATAGTCAACCGTTTCTTCTCTTTTCATAATTAGAGGTGTAGAATCAAAGATAAGAAAAATTTGTTATGCATGCATACTATTTTTTGGTGCTCTACGTCTGATGTTTACTTTTAAGCAATGCAAGAAAAGGATATACCTGAGGAGTTTTTTTCCTTTGAAACTAAAGCACCATTTGATCGGTGCCTAGAATGCGATAAATACCTTCTGGACGGGGACACAGAATATTTGATTGAGAAGGCTATCAAGAATTATCAGGGTTTCAAAGCACGGGATGTCATTTTTGATTTCGCCATTTGCATGGATTGCATGCTGGAGCGAAGCAAAGAAATCTCTCCAGAATCGGCTTCCAAAATTGCCGAGTACTTCCAGAAAAACGTTGATTTGGAGAGGCGATTGGCTTTAAGTGAGGAAAACCCTGAAGCAAACCTCGATAGATGTATGATTAAAGGTACCGAGGTAGGTTCCTGTACAGAATATCAGATTTGCGGTTACTTTAAGGGAACAAAGATGAACCTGGAAAATCCGCCATACCTAATTTCTGGTGAAGTGATGGAGGAGTTGATGCCATTATTGTCGGACAAGACAATTGATGAAATGAATGGTTTTTTCAACAAGCACTTTTCACCCGACCCTTCGTTTTTTGAGCCAACTCCCAAATTGATTTTGGTATAATTAAGACAGTGCCTGGTCAATGTCCCAGACAAGATCGTTGGGGTTCTCTACTCCAATAGAAATTCTAACCAGGTTATCTGTAATTCCGTACTTTAATCTTTCATCAGGTTCAACTCCCGCATGTGTCATTGATGCTGGGTGCTGAGCCAGCGATTCCGTACTTCCGAGACTTACCGCCAATTTGATCAGTTTGAGATTATTCAAAAATTTAAAAGCATCTTTTTCACCACCATGAAGAACTATGGACATCATCGCCCCTGATGACGTCAATTGTTTCTCAAAAATTTTATGCTGAGCATCCCCTTCTTTTAGTGCTCCTAAATAGTGAATGATCTTAATTTTTGGATGGTCCTTAATTGCCTTATAAACAAGGAATGCATTTTCCGCTTGCTTTTCCATTCGGATTTTGAGTGTCTCCAAGCTTCTAAGCAGCAACCAGCCTGTCCAAGGGCCTGCCATGTTTCCCAAGAAAGTTCTCATTTCCTTTAGTTGAGCTACAAGTTCTTTTGATCCAAGACAAGCTCCGGCAATTACATCGCTGTGCCCACCAATGTATTTCGTTGCAGAATAGAGAACCAAATCAGCGCCATGCTTGAGCGGGTGCTGCCAGAGTGGGCCCATATATGTGTTATCAACGGCAACTAATATTCTCTCTTTACTCTCAAAGTGGTTTGCTATTGATCTGCACATTTCAAGGTCGATCAAATAATTTGTTGGATTGGCTGGGGTTTCTACGAAGATCATTTTCAGACGAGATGCTTCACCCGAATTCTCAATTCTTTTCAGAATATCTTCATAGTCTTCACCTGGATTTATACCAATCGTCTTTATTCCGAAACGGGGTAGTACATGCTTTACAAAATGATCTGTGCCTCCGTATAAAGGATTGGTATGAACGAGTAAGTCTCCTGGAGAAAGAAACTGCAATAAAGTTGTAGAAATTGCACTCATCCCGCTCTCAAAAACTGCTGCATCCTCCGCTTCATCCCAAAGCGTAAGTCGATCCTCTAGAATCTCGAGATCTGGGTTATTAAGTCTACTGTAAATAAGACCCAGTTCCTCCCCTTCATTTTTATCTCTTAGTCCATATGCCAACTCGAAAAAAGCTTTGCCTTCCTCTGCACTTTCAAAAACAAAAGTGGAAGTTTGAAAAATCGGCGATTTGATAGCTCCTTGGGATAAAGATGGTTTGAAACCATACGACATCATCAGGCTTTCAGGACTAAGTTTCTCTTTCAATGTTATTTTTTCATACAAGGTGTACAATTAATCTAAAATTGTCAATAGCTATAGAAAAAACAGCGTTAATTACTTACTTTACCAGTTGTTTTTTCTATATAGTATACCTGCACTAAGACAAATAAGAAAATATGGATTCAACTGATATCAAGCTCATTAAGCTACTTCAGAAAAACGGAAAACTTACCATGAAAGAACTAAGTGGAGAACTTGGTTTGAGTATTACTCCGATATACGAACGATTAAGGCGATTAGAGAGGGAGAAAAAAATCCTTGGTTATCAGGCAGTTATTGATGAGAAGAAGGCAGGGTTCGGGCTAGAGGTATTTTGTTCTGTCACCTTGGAATCACACAAGTCTGAGTTTCTTATTGAGTTTAAATCAGAAATACAGAAATTCGAAGAAGTAATGGAGTGTTACCATCTAGCCGGTTCTTTTGATTTTCTTTTAAAAATTCTTGTTGCAGATATGGATAAATACACCAGCTTCATTAATCAGAGGCTTGCCAAGCTTCGAAATATAGGTTTGGTTCAGAGCATGATGGTTCTTGATAAAGTTAAACACAAGACCGAACTCCCTTTTGAAAATGTATGACCGTTAATTGATAAAATCGCCACGAAGTTGACGGAAGCGTTTCCTTGCCTCTGCAGCATACAAACTTCCTGGGTAATCAACTAAGAATTGCTGATAGAGCAATTTCGCTTCCTCAATATCTTTTATTTGAAAATCGTAGATTTCGGCTTTCTTAAAGGCTGCATCATCTGCAAGAATATCATAGGAATAGGTCGAAAGGATATTTTCCAAATAATTCAAAGCACTTTGCGTTTCTCCAAACTCTAGTTCGAGCCTAGAAAGGAGCCAGTAAATTTCATCAGAAATAGAATGGTGCTCATAGCTTTCTAGCATGCTTATTAGCCTTTGTTTCGCTTCGAATTTTTTATTTTGGAAAATTAATAGCTCGATTGAAGCAAATTCCTGCATTACCTGATCAGTGGTGTCAAGTGCCGTATTGTCCGTAATTAACATGCCCAGCGAAATTGCATCATTGGAAATTTCACGCGTTGTATTGGTTTTTAGGATATCCAAATGTCCCTTTGCAAGGGAGAAATTTCCAGTGAAATAATGGAGTCGCGCATTCCTTAGTTTGGCGTTGTATCCTAGTTCATGGCTTTTATGCATTTTTTCAACTTGGGAATACAATAGTGTAGCCTCCCAATGAACTCCTTTCAATAGATAAATATCTCCCAGATCTAGTTTGGCCATTGAGACGAGTGACCTGCTGGCCCTCGGTTGCGATACAAGTTGAGTCAGATAAAAACTAGCTGAATCAATTTCATCTAAATAAAAAGCATGCAGCAAAGCTTTGCTTCTTAAGGCTTCCAAGGCGGTATGCGCTGGAGCCAACTCTTTGTATAAGTTGTGATACTCTGAAGACAGCAAGCGAATCTCTCCTTTGTCTATTGGAAACGTATTTTTAATTTTCTCCTCCTTTGCCTCAATCCAATACTTACGAGCCAGCGAATAGTTTCGTGAATTTTTGTACTGAGTTGAGATGTACTCAAAAATATCTACTGCGTCATCCCAGGCTTTGTTGTCCAGAGCAATTCTGCCAATGGCCATTGATCGATCTCCAGGTTTTTCATTTCGTTTGTCAATCGCTCTGGATTGAACAAAAGCTCCATAAAAATTTTTTCGCTGTAACTCAACCCATATCAGCAATTCACCATATAGATCTGTATCAGGGTTCCGTTGCATTTTGCGAATCAACGTAGTTTCCAACTCTCCTAAATCCTCTTCCTCTTGAAGAATACTTTGCAGCAGATTCTTAACATAGTTCATCCTGTTGGGACTCTGTGACGCATAGTTCAGATACTCCTCAATCATTTTTGCCTTATCATTTTGCATGCGGTGAATAGAAGCCATTTCTAGCGCATGGGCTGACACATCACCCCTCACCTTTCTAGACCGCTCGAAAAATTTCAAAGAAATATCATAGAGCTGCTCGCTTGCAAGATGCTGAGCCATGATGCTTAATTGGAACGGATTACCAGAGTAGCTATCTAATAGTTCCTCCGAGTGACTTTTTATTTTATCACGATCATCCAATTCAGCGTATAACCCTAGCAGGTTCGCTTCAAATTGCAGGTTTGCAGGAAAATTCTTAATCGCAGTCTTCAAAAATTTTTCGGCAGTCTTAAAATCTCCACTTGATCTTAGAATTGATAAATAATTGGAGGAGATCAAAGGGATATTGTATGGGTTATCTGCTAGTTCCTCATACATGATTTGAGATTTCTCCAATTCACCCTGCTGAAAATATTCGTTTGCTAACTGAATGTTGTCTTGATCTTGACCAAAGACCAGTATTGGAATTAGAAAAAAGATTGAAATAAGAATTCTCATTTTGTTATACACATATATACATACCTCATATATATATATAAAGTTTTTAAATAAAGAATATATCTATTATTAGCAGTGTGGATTGGTGGATAAGTACGTGAAATAAGATTTGTATTTTTGGATTGTTTTTAAGTAAGATTTAATGAGATTGAATTAACATGAAGTCAACATCTAAGTACTTGATTACTAAATTTTTAGATAATGTCGGTGGATAAATGATGTATCGGTATGTTGGTAGTTTTTCGATTGTTTAGGTTCTATAAAATGGGCATAAGTAGAAGGTTATTCAGACGATGACAAATGTGTTGATTGGATTTTGTTTGTGGTGGGTATTTCTGATGGGTAACTAACACTATCTACTTAGATATGCACAAGTTGTCAGAAGATAACTTCGATGTCTTCACCAACAATCCAGTTTTCTCTAATTGCTATAACGTCAGGAAAGAGGTACACTTCTTCGGGTTCCTCATTCTTAAGAAGGTTTCCAAATGACCATTTGCCATCGTTATTAGTGTCGATGAGAATCCGAATGGAATAGGAAGCAGGCTTTACAATAAAGACGGGTGTCTTGTTGTTTATCGATTCGTATTCTACAGTCATTTTACTGTTCAGTAATTGGACTTTGAATGATGGTTTTTCAGTGACGATTGTGAACTGTAAGGTGCCGTACGCTTGTTTAACTTCTTTTTTATGAGTCAAGGATTTTGCTTCTGAAGTGTCCCCTTCTACAGAGAAAAAGGCTTCTGGTGAAATGGAAAACTCTATTGGAGATTTGGAAGCAATAACTTCTCTGATAGAATCGCCCTGAGAGGGTGAGATTTGCTCAAGGCTGTCAAAGGGGAGGAATTTTAGTAAAGAAGTATCTAAAGTGATGGATTTTAATTGTTGGGAATAAAGTGAATCCTTGTTGATGTAGGTCTGAATTTGGAGCACCGTCTTGTTTTCATTCCAGATAAATGTAGAGCTATCTGGCTTAAGTGTAAAGGTTGAGTCCGCCTTGTACTCGAACTTTGAATAATCTGTGGTCAGGATCGGCTTGTTAAATTTTATTGTATATAGTGGATTATTAACCAATATTTTTTGTTCATAAGATAGATCTAAAGTAAGAGGTGCTGGCTTTCTAATAAATTCGTTGAATACTATTTTGACTGTGTCTGTTATGGTGTTTGATAAGCTATCAGAAGCTGTAAGGATGATCTGACTTGAGTCACCGAAATTGAATTGCTTCGGGTTGTATAGTCTTAAAATATCTTTCTCCTCACCTGCGATAGAACTGTAAATTGAATCTGGCGTGATTTCGTACGTATCTATTTCGCGGCTGAATTTAAATTCATGATATGCTCGGACGGGTCTATGGTTTGTCAGCTGAATTGGTTTTACATTTTGTAAAATGCTTGAAAGTTCTAAATATGGAATGGAATCGTAGAGCAGTAATGTATCTGCAGTAAATGCATGATCTTCTTCTTTAGGATCTAAAAGAAGGTTCCTGTTTTCGTCTTTGAATGCGAGTATACGGTACTTAGCTGATTTCACATACGAGAGCGAAAATCTACCTGAGTCATTTGCGGTAGTGAAATAGGTTGGACTATGTTGCAGAAAGTCTAAAGAGTCTGATAATGGGAACAGACCAACAATAAAGTTTTTAGATGGCTGGGCTGTCAGTAGATCTTTAATTGATCCAGATATTTGCATTGAATCGATGAAGGATCCCGTGCTAAAGGCTAGTATCAAATTAACTGCAGGGTTCTTTTCTGTGATATCAGTTACACCATCAAAGAAGTTGAGGCTATACGTAGTGCTATCGGAGAAGGAGTCTTCAAACTTTAAGTTGAGTATGTTTCTCTTTGCGATGTGCTTAAATCGTAGATCCGTTTTTGGAGTTATGATTAGGTTTTGAAGGAGTTTATCAGCATTGATGAATTCTGAAAAGGTTATGGTTATTGACTGCTCCTTGAAGTTGGTTGATCCTGTGAGAGGCGTGGAGGAAATCAGCGAAGGAGGAATTGTATCTTTCGGTCCTCCAGTTGGACTTCTTGGATTTGCGCATCTTGACAGTGTTAAATCTGCGATGACGAGAATAAGGATTATGAAGAATATATTTTTCAACGACCTATTTTTTGAGAACATAAATTAAGCTGGAGTACTCGCCTGTTTTGTTGGCACTTATGTTTGATCTTATTCCTGTAAGTAGTCCTTGTACTAACCCGCTCTTTCCAGAATAGTACTTCTCACTTAGCATCGATACGTAGTATGAATCAAATTTCATTGGCAAAGTTGCTACAAGTTTGAACTTCGCCTTTTCTGCAAGGTTTTGTAGGGAGGCTTGTGTGAAATGATAGAGGTGTCTGGGCACATCGTAGGCCGCCCACTTTTCAGCGTATGTACTAGCATCGTACGAATTTAGATTGGGGACAGCTACTATTAAATAACCACCCTTCGCAATTTTCTTTCGAATCGATTTTAGTGTCTCTCTTAAATCTGCTATGTGTTCCAGTACATGCCATGCAGTTACAACATCGAATGATATGTCGGCACTGAATTCGGATATATTGCTAACTATTGATCCTGTGTTTTTCTGCTTTGCGATCTCTTGTGCGTCGGTATTTGGTTCTAACCCGAATGTTGACCATGATTTATTTTGCATACTTCTTAAGAAGTCACCTGTTCCGCATCCATAATCCAATATCGTGCCGTTTGCCTTGAACCCTTTAACTAGGTTTCTTTTTTGTGCAAGAGTGTATACTCGGACGAGCTTGTAGATTGTGTTAACAAGAGAGTTTGCTTTATCTGTGTGTGATATATAGGTCTCACTTTGGTAGTACTTATGTAGTTCACCTGCTCTCGGACGGGGATTCGTAAATACCAATTCACATTTGGTGCACTTTACGAGTGCAAAACTTTCGTGCGAGACCGTATGATCTTCGCAAATGAGATAGTTGTCAAACTGTGGATGTTGACACGAAGGACAGTTTTCTAATCTTTCGTACATCAGCGACCGAGGTAGACCATTAGGACTGAAACATCAGAAGGAGAGACACCGCTGATCCTTGATGCCTGGCCGAGAGTCTCTGGCCGAATTTTTAGGAGTTTCTCCTTCGCTTCTGCAGAAAGTGAAGGGAGCAGGCCATAGTCAAATTCTGGCTTTATCTTAAGGTTTTCAAGACTGCTCATCTTTTCAGAGTTGATCTTTTCTCGTTCGATGTAGGTTCTGTATTTGATTTGAATTTCTGCTTGCTCAACAATTTCTGGAGCATATGATTTTATCAATTTCTCTATTTCACCAGAGAATACACAGAGATCCACAATGTTTATTTCGGGGCGCTGGAGGATGGTACTTAAGGACGATTTGTCTTTTATGGGAGAAGAGTTAATAGACGCAAGTGGTTCTAATGCATCATTTGGTTTTACCTTGATGGTATTCAGCTGTTCAATCAGCTGCTCCGTTTCGTTCTTTTTGAGAAGGGTTTGAGTTAATCGACTAGTGCTTGCAAGGCCAAGCTTGTGGCTGAGTCCAGTAAGCCTCAGGTCGGCATTGTCTTGTCGGAGTAGCAATCTGAATTCAGCTCGTGAGGTAAACATGCGGTAAGGCTCGTCGGTCCCCTTATTGATGAGATCGTCTATTAGAACTCCAATATAAGCCTCGCTTCTTTTAAGAATAAACGGCTGTTCTTCGTTTATTTTGAGGTGGGCATTTATTCCTGCCATTAACCCCTGGCAGCCAGCTTCTTCATATCCAGTGGTTCCATTTATCTGACCAGCAAAATAGAGGTTCTCGATTTGCTTGGTCTCCAGTGTTAAGTTAAGCTGCGTAGGAGGGAAGAAGTCATATTCGATTGCGTATCCTGGGCGGAACATTTTCGCCTTCTCAAATCCAGGGATCTTTGTTAGCGCTTTGTGTTGAATATCTTCTGGTAATGAAGTGGAAAAACCATTTACATATATTTCTACGGTGTTCCAGCCTTCTGGCTCAACAAAAATTTGATGCCGATCTCGTTCAGCAAAACGATTTATTTTGTCTTCAATCGATGGACAGTAACGCGGACCAAGACCCTGAATTCTTCCAGCAAACATTGGTGATTTCTCAAAACCCGTTTGGAGAATATCATGAACCTCAGTGTTTGTATATGTAACGTGACAGCTCCTTTGTGTTGAAAGAGGCTTGGTGGATTCTAAGTATGAGAATTTGCTGGGCATTTCATCGCCCTCCTGCTCCTCCATTCGATCGAAGTTCAGAGACCTACCATCTACCCTTGGTGGTGTCCCAGTCTTCATCCTGCCAGCTTCAAATCCTAATTTGATCAGCTGTTCCGTGATTCCAGTGGCCGCCCTTTCACCAGACCTTCCACCGCCAAACTGTTTTTCTCCGATATGAATGAGACCATTCAAAAATGTCCCATTCGTCAGCACTACCGCCTTAGCTTTTATTTCTAAGCCAATACTAGTCTTGACACCAACCAATCTACCATCTTCAACCAGAAGCCCAGAGACCATCTCTTGCCAGAAATCAACATTTTCTATTTGCTCCAAAGCCAAACGCCATTCTTCCGCGAAGCGCATTCTGTCAGACTGTGCTCGTGGGCTCCACATAGCCGGCCCCTTGGATCTATTAAGCATTCTGAACTGTATCATTGACTTATCAGTCACAACACCTGAGTAGCCACCGAGCGCATCTATCTCACGAATGATTTGGCCCTTCGCTATTCCACCCATAGCAGGATTGCACGACATGTGCGCGATGGTGTTCATGTTCATCGTGACAAGAAGAACTTTGGAACCCAAGTTCGCAGCAGCAGCTGCTGCCTCGCACCCTGCATGTCCCGCGCCGACGACTATGATATCATATTGTGGAAGCATAAATTGGATGTTTCACGTGGAACACTTCGAGCGCATCACAACAAGCTGCTCAAGGGTGTTCCACGTGGAACCTATTTTTTCTGCAAAGATATATAGGCAGTTTCTTTTTCACGCATACGCTTTGTTTCTGACTCAGTCTTGTCATTGTATCCGAGTAGATGAAGTAAGCCATGAACAAGAACTCTGGAGAGTTCATTTTCAAATGTGACCTTATGATGGGGTGCGTTTTCTCGGACTCGATCTACACTAACAAAGATGTCGGCTTCAAGAGTGTCTTCTGTTTCGGAATTATTAAAGGTGATGATGTCTGTGTAATAGTCGTGATTCAAATGATCCCTATTTATTTCAAGGAGGTGATCGTCCGAGCAAAAGATATAATTGAGGTCTCCAAGCTCTTTCTGGTTTTCAGAAACAATGGACTCTAGCCATGCTGAGTAGATGGAAGTGTTCTCGAGTTGAAAAGAAATTTCCTCTGAAAAAAAACGGATAGGCATTAGGTCAGGTAGAAGCTCAGCTCTGCGGTTGACCCCGCGTCTTTGAAGTTGACTTCATCTGAAAGATTCTTCATCAAGAAAATGCCCCTACCTCCGGGTTTGTCAAGATTTTCAGGAAGCGTTGGATCAGTGAGATTCTCGAAATCAAACCCTTTCCCCTGATCTTTGACAGTGAATTTTATCTGCGAATCCTCAAGTGCTAGATTCAAAGAAACGTTCTTGGCGTTGTCGGAATTGTTACCATGCAAAATAGCATTGTTGACAGATTCTGTCACGGCTATCATGATGTTTCCGTAGATGTCATCATTGAGGCTGTACTTCTCTTTGACGTTGTCAATGAAGCTTTCAACTATCCTGATATTTTCAGGTAATGAAGGGATTTGAATTTGAATGTTATCTATCATCCTCTTTTTCGGAACTTATGCGCCTAAAGTAATCGTTTACTTCCTTTTTATAAAATGGATTTAGTTCGGCGGGTATCGTTTTTAGCAATTCTATTTCCTTTTGCTTCATTTTAAGATACTCTTCGAACTGTGGCGGGATCTCCCTCGAGAAAACTGAAGGAGATTCAGCTTCGCGCTCCTCTTCCATTTCCTGTTCTCTCTGAGCTTTGTCAGCCTCTAGTAAACGCGTTTCTATACTTTTTTGCCTATTTAATAATTGTTGAGTAAGTCTTTTATTAACAAGATCAACTTCGTTTTGTTCCATCTGGTCAATTGCTCGCTGTAGATCATCTCCACTGCCGTCACTACCGCCTGGCTGTCCATCCTCCGCTTGCTTGATCATTTCCAGTTGACGTCTGATTATCTCTTGTTGAGCGGCAAGTCTAGCTAATTCTTCAGACAGTTCTCTCCCCTGCTTACCAGATCCTTTCAATTCGTTCATCTGCTCTCCTAGTTGCTCCTGCATTTGTTGTAAATCAGGAAGTCCTTTTTGCTGCTGTTGCCCTTGCTGAGGGTTGCCCATAGCTTCCGACATTGCCATTTGCATTTGTTGCATGGTATCGTCTAAAAGCAGTGCCAGGTTGTTGATGGAGGTCATGGCAAATTGTTGACTAGACAGTGCTCTGCCTCGATTACGATCCTTTAAGTGATCGAGAGCTCCATCAATATTCTCGTTGATACTTCCGACCTCTCTTGTAATGTATGAGGAGATCTGAACCACTTTTTCAGCTAAGGACAGGAGACTGTCTTGAATGACCTTAGCATCGTCCTTTAGTTTTAACTGCGACTGCGATAGTTCTAGAAAGCGTGGGTCTGACTGATTTACCTTACGCATTTCAGTCAAGAGGTCTTCTTGATTGAAGGAGAGCTTTACCAAATTGTCTAGGATATCTCGAAGCTGATCAAGGTTTGCTTGCATCATTTCCATTTGCATTCCTGACTGCATATTGGAAAGCTGTTTGCTTAGCTGTTTCATCCGTTGACTTGCGTTCTTCTGTTTTTGTTGTGTTTGCTTTTGGCTATTTTGTTTGTCCTGCTGCTGAGACTGCTGTTGTTGAGAATCTTCCTTTTCCCCTGGGTCTTGGTTTTCCCCTGGATCTTGCTGTTGGTCTTCTTCTTCTTTACTTTGTTCGCTGCTACTCTCGTTTTGTTTGGATTCTTGTTCTGCTTGCTGCTGACTTGTGGAGTCAGATTGCTGATTCTGTTCCTCGAGCTGCTCTTCTATTTCGCGTAGTTCCTTTGCAATCTGTCTTTCCTCTAACTCGAAGTCTTGAAGTGCTTCTGGTCGTTCTAGCTCTTGGTTCAGTTGCTCAACTTCATCCATTTTTTCCCGAAACATCTCAAATTCCTCTTGAATCTCTTTTTGCTCTTCTTCAATCTTACTTTGATCAGCATCTGAGTTGTTTTGCTCTGCAAGCTCACTTTGTCTTTGGCTCAGCGTGTCTAGTTTTTGCAGATTTTGCTCCAAGACGCTTTCCATCTTCAACCTCTTGAAAAGCTCTAGTGCCCTGTCCAGCTCTTTTTCCAGGTTCTTCTCATTTCGCTGGATATCCTGGACTTCCTGACGTACTTGTTCCGATGATGCATTTTCATCTTTGAGAAGCTCTTTTAGTTTTTCATAAAGCTCACGTGTTTTTTCGTCAAGCAGTTCATCGAGCAGGCTTTGAAGTTTTTCATTTTGCTGTTTGTTTTGCTCACTTCTTTTATTGAATTGGTCAGAGGACCTTTGGAGTTCTTCATGCTGTTTCTGTAACTCCTTGATTTGGTTCTCCAGATCTTCACGATCCTTAATTATATCGTTTAACAGCTTTTTTTCTTGCCAATCGAATTGTTGTTCTGTTTTTAGCTTCTCCTCAATATCCTTAAGTCGTTCATTTATGCTCTCGGCTTCTTTCTTAGACTTATCTATTTGATTTTCAACTGTTTGTGATTTTTTGTCTATGATCTCCTCCATCTCCTCTTCACTGGGAATTTGCATTATGAAGGTTCTGCTTTTGCTAGATTTGGATCCGTTAACCTGATCATTGTCTGAAACACGCACAAAAAACTCTAGTCTTTCCCCTGCTTCAAGTTTTAGAGAGTCCACATTCCAGTTTGCGTAGAAGCCTTGCTTCTTGATACTTGGAGATAGCTCTAGGGGTATCGATTTCAAAGCTTCACCTTCTTTTTTATAGTTTAAGCTTAATGATGTAAAACCATGATCGTCTAAAATGTTGCCAGCCAGTGTTACGAATTGGAACGCAAGTGTATCAGGAAAGTACTCAGCAGAGATTTGAGGCTTTTCGTCCTTTATGACAGAAATACCATAGTTCAATTCTGAAGAGTTGGAACCAAATGGGTTATAGAGCTGCACTGTATACGGATTGGTCTCGAAAAGCCGCTGGTCAATTCCAAAAAGATTTTCCGAAAGCCTGCTATTCGCCACGTTCTGTCCACCTATAGAAAAACTGATGCTGTCCGCTGCGAGTGTTGAGATTTCCCAGACGACAGAGCTGCCTTCAAGAACGGTGATATCTCCGCTGTTTGTTACAACCTGACGCTCACCTCCTGTGTAGGCTGGGCTTTCAATGGAAATATTCATTGCTATCAGATCAGGTCTGTCGTTTACAGCTAATGAATATTGATTTGAATAAAAACCCTGACCTTCAAGTTGAAAGGTTACGGACTTTTGAACCTTTTGAAAAACGTATTGAAAAGAACTACTCCCAATTTTCTGTAATCGGAGTCGTTGACCATCTTCCGTTCTGATCGAAGCATTTTCAGGAACAGCATCGCCCTCGATCGAGACCAGTAGCGTAAAATCCTCACCTCGGAACGCCTGCAATGAATTCGAAATTATGAAAGTGAATGGTGCGTTTGGGGTGAACTCCTGATTGAAATTCACAATGCGCTTCGTACTATCCTTGAAAATGGAGGGGTTAATGAAAGAAACAAGGATTAATCCAAGGACAATGACACCGAGAATGGTTCCGTACCTTTTTCCAGCAGAGAAATCCACCGCTTTGATGAAGGAAATATTCTTAAATGTGCTTGCTTTCTTGTCTATTGCCGCCGACAGCAGAGCATTTTCGTGTGAAGAAAGGCTGTGAAGTTGCAGGGTATTGATGAGTCTGTCTTCTATGTCAGGAAATGACTTGGCAATCTCTTTTGCTGCATCTTCGTCGCCAATTCCTTGCCTTAGCTTGAGCAGCAATGAAGTTGGCTTTGCCACCAACCAAGCAAATAGAATCAAAACAAGGAGTAGGGAGGAAAAAAAAAGTATTGAGCGTGCGGTCGTTCCTAACCACAGCTGATATTCAAGGCCATTCACTACGAGGAAGAGACCTGAACTGGCAATAAGAAAAATCAGGGATCCAACGAAGAGTTGCCTGATGTAATACCTTCTTTTAAATGCCTTAAGCTTAAGTTTTATTTCCTCAATCCCGCTCATCGTTCAATAGCATACGCATTAATCAATCAAAGGTGCAGTTTACCATCCAATTTCTTCTTTGAAATACTGAATTATTTGAATTTTTAGGAGTTTTTCCTGCTCCAGCAAATCAAACCGAGGAAGTTTCTTGATCGCGTTCCAATGGGGCCAGCCGTCCTCATCAGTTCCTTCTAATTTGTAGTAGCCAGCTAACGACAACACTTTGCAAATGGCGATATGCATTAAGTCTTGCTTTTCTTCTTTCGAAAAAGTTCTATTACCGCGGCCTAGTTCTTGTACCCCAATTAAGAAGAGCACCGAATTCAAGTCCGTCGGCCGCTTTCCAGTGACGTCTTTTATTTTATAGAGAAGGTCCACCCAATCTTTTTGTAGAGTGAGGTCTTTTTTAAAGACCATTTTTCTTATGTTTAAATATGCTATTGGATTTTCTTTCGCTCATTTATCCTGCTACATGTCTGAATTGTAATCAAACCCTAATTTCTGCTGAAAATTTCATTTGTACATCATGCAAAGTGGATTTACCACTGACAAATGATCACCTTAATCCAGAGAATGAACTCTTTCAAAAATTTGTAGCGGAACCGTCGGTAAGATCTGCATCTTCTTACTTGTATTTTAATGAAGGCGGTATTGCTCAAAAACTCATTCATGCGCTTAAATATGAGGGAGCCAGTCAGGTAGGGAATATGCTTGGTGGTCTGTATGGAAAATTGATTTGCTTGGGGTTCGTACCCGAGATTATTGTCCCAATCCCTATTCATGAAAAAAGACTAGAGAGACGGGGGTACAATCAGAGCTTAGGAATTGCTGTGGGTCTTGCGGAACATTTTGATGGTGCTGAGATACGTGAGGATTTAATCTTTCGTGTGAAAAATACGGAAACCCAGACAAAGCGAAATAAGGTCTCAAGATGGCTTAATGTTGAAAATATCTATTCAGACATTGAAGAGGATCTGACGGGAAAGAGGGTTTTGGTTGTTGATGATGTAATTACCACTGGAGCAACCGTTGGAATGCTTTGCAGTAAACTAAGTGCAGCAAATGCTGCCTCCATTCATATCATTTGTGCAGCTAGGGGATAAAAAAAGGCCATCATGAAATGATGGCCTTCAAAGTTCTTTGTGATATCCCTAGAAGTTAGATCCAGCGCGAATCATTGCACATCTAAAGCCAATCATTGATGTTGCTGAATCTTCGAACAAGAACCTTCTTGTACCAGGAGACATCCAGTAGGCAACATCTGCCCAAGAACCACCCTTGTAAACTCTGATTCTTTTCATTGGTGGGCTATCTGCATTGTAAGACTTTTGCAACCCTGAAGTAGCTACCCAATCTTCTTCGGAATATGGAGCCTCATTTCCTAAGAGTGAGTAATTTCCATCGTACCCAGTTTCCTCATCATTGTATGCATCTCTTCTTGCAGGGTTTAGGTCATCCATTTCTTGGAAAGAAAGAGGCCTGTAAACATCCTGAACCCACTCATTCACATTTCCAGCCATATTATACAAACCAAAATCATTTGGTGGATAATCGTAGATGTAGGTGGTAATCATTGCACCGTCATTAAGCTTTCCAGCAATACCGGCGTAGTCACCTCTACCTCTTTTGAAGTTTGCTAAGAAATAACCCTGACTTTTTCCGTAAGGATTTCTTAGTGCATGTCCATCCCAAGGGTAAAGTCTTCGATGGGTTTGGTTTTCATCCAGATACTGAGTTCCAATAAGTGCCTGAGCCGCATATTCCCACTCTGCTTCTGTTGGAAGTCTGTAGCCAGGAAGTGTAACGCCAGATTCCAGGCCAGGAACGCTGCCTGCCGATGAGCCAAGGTCTCCACCTTCAGCCCCTGCGAATGCATCATCACCACCAGAAGAGATTGGATCAAGTAATCCGGCTTCTTCTGCTAACTTGAGGTTTACGACAGTTGTTCTCCATTTACAGTAGTTAACCGCTTGTCTCCAATTTACACCCACAACAGGGAAATATCGGAAACCAGGATATCTGTAGTAATTATTTACATAAGGATCATTGAAAGCAAGATTTTTAGCCCAAACGGCTGTATCAGGTAGGTTATTCTTCCAGTAAAACTCATCTGAATCTTGTTTGATATAGTACTCGTACTCCAACCAGTGAATGTTTGCCACTTCTGTTTCGTCCATATAAAATGACGCTACAGTTACAGCTCTCTCAAGGTTGTCCCTTGAATAAACGACATCTTCCTCGAAACTGCCTAGCACGGTTCTACCACCCTCAATGAATACGAGGTTTGGTCCATCAGGTTGTCCAGAAAAATCATTTACTTGGAATCCACCTTCTTCGTTAAACTCTAAGCCTGTTGCTGAACTTGCGAATCCAGGATTTGCTGCAGTACGCGCACCACCGCCACCGCCAATTAGGTTACATGAGCTAATAAAAATACCAGCCAGGAAAAGGTATCCAAGCCCTTTGATTGCTCTTACAAATTTTTTCATAACACTGTTTGAATTTGTCTTGAAACGTTTCAACGTACTAATAAACACAAATATTTCAAAAAAGCCATCTAACTAGATGGATTTTAGATTAACCACAATTAAATAATGACCGAATTCCCATTTTATTGTACTTCGCCTCATTTATTATGCTGGAGTGGATAAAAACAACATTTCATCCACAGTCTTGATCGCAAAACTAATATCGGTGACTTCAGATATACTAATAAGCAGCTTGCTTTTCACTTCTTTCATTTGGGACTGTTTGGGATAGGCCTTAACATAGGAAAGGATGTTCCCAAATCTTGCAGATTGAAAGTACTCAGGGGATTTCTGATCAGAGATGTAACATCTCATTTTAGCGTTTTTTATGGAGACTCTTTCAAACCCAAGTTGAATGGCCTTCCATCTCAATTTTACGGTATCTGTGAGGTTTTCAACTCCCTGTGGCAAAGGGCCAAAGCGATCCTCGAGCATTTTGACGAATTCATCTAAATGGACTTGATCTTTTAGGTTGTCAAGCTTGGTGTATAGACTTAACCGTTCAGAAATGTTGCTTACATATGAATCTGGGATCAGAGCTTCGAAATCCGTTTCGATGGTACAATCCTCCACCATTTTTTCCAGCGCCTCTTTATTCTTGAGTAGATCACTCTCGAATAGTTCCTTGTATTCGCCTTCTTTCAACTCCTGAACAGCTTCATCAAGGATTTTGTGATACATTTCAAAGCCTATGTCGTTAATAAACCCACTCTGCTCCGCACCAAGAAGGTTTCCTGCTCCCCTGATATCCAAATCCCTCATAGCCACTTTGAACCCGTCGCCTAACTCAGAGAATTCTTCAAGTGTCAGAAGCCGTTTTCTTGCATCACTTGTGAGAGCTGAGGTGGGAGGAGTTAGCATGTAGCAGTAGGCTTTTGTATTTGACCTACCCACACGCCCTCTCATTTGATGAAGATCTGAAAGGCCAAACATGTGGGCATTGTTAATGATGATGGTGTTTGCATTCGGAATGTCTAAGCCCGATTCGATTATATTAGTAGATACCAGCACATCGAATTCCCCCTCTATAAATTTCATCATGGCTTTCTCCAACTTAGAGCCTTCCATTTGGCCGTGGGCAATTCCAATTTTTGTATCTGGGACCAGCTTGTAAATGAGATTTGCAATTTGCTCGATATCGCTCACACGATTATGCACGATAAATACTTGACCTTTGCGTTGAACCTCATGATGAACAGCATCTCTAATGACTTCTTCATTGAATTCGTGCAGTTCGGTTGTAACGGGTCTCCGATTTGGGGGAGGTGTGGAAATAATCGAAAGATCCCTGGCACCCATCAATGAAAAGTGAAGTGTGCGTGGAATTGGCGTGGCTGTCAAAGTCAAGGCGTCAACGTTAACACGCATATCTTTCAATCGCTCCTTCACTTTTACACCAAACTTTTGCTCCTCATCAATAATCATCAAGCCAAGGTCTTTGAACACAATGTCTTTGTTAACAATCCTGTGTGTTCCAATTAAGATATCAACTTTTCCCTCTTCAACCCTTTTCTTTATCGCGGTTATTTCCTTGGCTGATTTGAACCGGTTGATGTATTCAACGGATACTGGCAAATTTTCCAAACGAGAAACGAATGTCCTGTGGTGCTGCATCGCGAGGATGGTTGTGGGAACGAGCACTGCGGCTTGCTTACCAGAGTTGACGGCCTTGAAGGCAGCGCGAATTGCTACTTCAGTTTTTCCAAAACCAACATCTCCACACACGAGTCGATCCATGGGGTTTTGTTTTTCCATGTCTTCCTTTACATCTGAAGTCGCCACTGACTGGTCTGGAGTGTCTTGGTACATGAAGGAAGACTCTAGCTCTGCTTGCAGATAATCATCGGGAGGGAAAGAGAAGCCATTAGCGGCTTTACGCTTAGCGTATAGTTCGATGAGGTCTTTGGCAATGTCTTTTACTTTTCGTTTGACCCTCTTCTTTTTGTTCTCCCATTCTGGGGAACCCAACTTGTTAATTGAAGGTGGTTCGCCCTCTTTTCCAGAGTACTTTGATATCTTGTGAAGAGAATGGAGGCCTATGTACAGCAAGTCATCGTCTCGATAGACGAGTCTAAGTGCCTCTTGCTTGTTACTTCCAACATCAACCGTATCTAAGCCTGCGAACCGACCAACGCCATAATCTATATGAACAACAAAATCGCCTGGCTGCAGTGTCTTGAGCTCTTTTAACGTAAGAGCCTTCGATTTTGTAAACTTTTCCTTGTCTTTGTATTGGTGGAAGCGATCAAAAATTTGGTGATCTGTATAGCAGGCGATTTCATGATGATCATCGATGAAGCCTTGTCGAAGTGAGGCTGATATTCCCTGAAAACTAAGGTCCGGATTTATCTCCTGAAATATGGTTTCCAAACGTTCGATCTGTTTGAAGGATTCGGCAGCAATGAATTTTTTGTAATTTTTTTCCTGCAGTTCCTGAAAGTCTGACGCTAGAAGCTCGAAGTTTTTGTGAAATGAAGGCTGCGGACGTATTTGGAATGAAACCTCTTCATCGGCTTCCAAGTACGCACGTTGCCCAAACTCAACTTTTGTGAACTTTTCAAGAGAGGCAATGTACTTTTCTTGTGTCTCAAACAATTGGTCGGGCGCGGTGATCAAGGAAGAATCCCCACTGGCTTTCTTTATGGTTTCAAATGAACCTTGCACCTTTTCGAAGGAGCTTTCAATGATATCAAGTGATTGCTGATAATCTTTGAGCCAGATTACGGTCTCTGGCGAAATGAAATCAAGAAACGACTGCCTTTTCTCCTGAAGAAGTTTTGTCTGCACATTCGGTATCAAAGAGATTTTCTTGAGATCGCCAGTGGAAAGCTGAGTCTCAACATCAAATTCTCTAATCGTTTCAATATCATTCCCAAAAAGCTCAAGACGATAGGGTCTATCGTTAGCGTAGGAGTACACATCGATTATTCCTCCTCGGACTGAGAATTGCCCAGGCTCATAGACAAAATCGCTCCTTTCGAAATCGTAGGTTTCAAGCAAGTCGGTTAAGAAGTCAATATCCAGTTGCTCTCCAACCCTAATTGAAAAGGTATTTGAGACCAAAGATCTTTTGTTGATCACTTTTTCGGAAAGCGCCTCTGGATAGGTGATTACTATATGCTTGTCATTTTCGCTGACTTTATTCAAAACCTCTGCTCTTTGCAGAATATTGGCATTATCTATCTCTTCGTACTGATACGGTTTTTTATAAGAGGAAGGAAACACAGAATACCCCCCTTCCAGGAAGTTTGAAAGATCATTTTGAAAATAGTTAGCCTCCTCCTTATCATGAAGAATAATTAGATGAATCCCACCTTGCAAAGAAAAGGTGGTTGCGCACACAATTGCATCGAAACTTCCAGTGATACCTTTTAGGCGTACGATCTTATTTTTTGTAAGACTTTCGGACACCGCCTGTATCACGGAGCTGGTTTTGTAATGATTTAATAAGTCGCTGGCTGACACACTAATCTATTTGGTGGCCAAAAGTACGAGGAAAATCGATGTACTAAGGATCAATTTTGCTGAGAGGAACATCGGGATTATTGAGTTTGGTAGAAGGAAAAGAAGGATTTGTCTAAAAAATGAATTATTCCAAGATTTAATTGCAACATATTTATTAAAAACATGTTTAAATAATCAAAGGAATTGAATAATAAATAAATGATATAACGTTAGTTAAGTGCTTTCTTTTAGGTTAGGTTGGTGAATAGGCGTGTACCCATTGGGTGGCACGCCTTTTCTTTTTACAAGCATTGAACTAGCCGCCAGTGCTGATTATCTTTGATGTTATGAAGAAATTTTTTGCCATTATCATATTGTGTGTTGTTTCTACTGAGATGTTTGCTTGGGGAGCCATTGGGCATAGAATCGTTGGGCTGATTGCGGAGCGGCATCTTACCAAGAAGGCGAAGAAGAATCTGAATTTGATTCTTGATAATGAAACATTAGCAGAAGTAGGTAACTACATGGATTTCATTCGCTCGGACAACACGTATAGCCATATGACGTCCTGGCACTATGCCACTATTCCAGATGGCCAGACCTATAAGGAAGCAGGAATCCCCGAAAGCGGAGATGTAATTCAAACGATAAACAGACTGGTTTCAGAACTGAGCTCAAAGGAGTTTTCAGATGAGGACGAAGCGTTTGCATTAAAATGTCTGGTTCACTTAATTGGTGATATCCATCAACCATTGCACGTAGGAAATGGTACAGATAAAGGAGGAAATGATGTCAAGCTTGAATATTTCTGGAACAGCTCAAACCTCCATAGAGTTTGGGATAGTGAAATTATTGATGGGCAGCAATACAGCTACACAGAGTATGTTGAATGGATTGATCATGCTAGTCCATCGGAGCTGGAGGCCTGGAATTCGCTTGAAGTTCTGGATTGGGCAAGTGAATCAAAAACCTACAGGGATCAATGCTATGATACGCTTCCCGAAAACATGAAACTGTCTTACCGCTACAACTTTGATAACCTCGAATTGGTGAATCAAAGGCTACTGCAGGCGGGTCTTAGACTTGCGGGAATCCTTAATAAAATATACGGCTAAAGAATTGTTAACCTAAGCTTATTTGCTGCATGCTCCAGATCGACAAGCGCTTCAATTGCCAGAACAGTCTCATTTGAAACTTTGAGAATTTTGGCAGTCTGATGAACAGTCTCCTTTTCTTCTGGCGCATAGTCACCATCCGCACTGGACATTCTGATCGCATCGTAAATCAGCAGCTTATTGAAGTTACCAAAGGACTTTGTGTTGAAGGAGTAAAAAATCTCTTCAAGATCTGCGGATTCGAAATCAAACTCCTCCCATTGAGCTACAATTTCCTCATCAATTCCCAGTGCCTCGGCACATTCGATCGTTAGCCATTCTAATTCAGGGTCAGAAACTTCTCCATCGGATCCAGCAATCGTCAGTAGAGCAAAACCGTATTCTTTCCAAGAATCTTTTGGTACCATACTGATTCCGTAGAAACTTGGGGCGACGTTTAGTATATCGATAGTCATTATGGTGATTTTTTAGTTCTGGATTCAATTTATTCCTTTTTTCTAAAAATGAACAACTTGCAACTTTAATAAAAATGAAAACTGAGCAATAATCGCAGATGATTACCAAAGAGGATGAGAAAGTAGTTACTGAAAAGGGGATTTCGTTGAAAACGATATCCGAGCAGCTGGAACGCTTCCAGAAGGGTTTTGAACCCATAAATCTGGTACGAGCAGCTGAAGTAGGAGACGGGATCGCTCAACTTTCACCCCAAGAGATGGATCGATATCAGAAGGGATTTGAGGTTTTCGAAGGATCTGTTTTGAAATTTGTGCCTGCCTCTGGAGCAGCAACCAGAATGTTTAAAGACCTGATAAACTTCAAAGCAAGTTTTTCAGGAACTGAGGAGGAGTATAATTCTCTGGCCACGAATCAGGAAAGTTCTGTTTTTGTTTTTTTCAACAATCTGGAGTCTTTTGCTTTTTATGAGGACCTTAAGAAAGCTTTTAGAGATACATATGGTTCTTCACTTGAGGAATCTCACCTCAAAAGAGAGTACGGAAAAATTTTGGACGTTCTTCTGACCGATTCAGGATTGAACTACGGAAATCTTCCGAAGGGAATGTTGATTTTTCATAAGTATGAAAACGAAGCAAGGACACCTTTGGAGGAACAGATAATTGAAGGTTGGGCACACAAGGGTGATCGGGAGGAATTGAGCTTGCATTTCACGGTGTCGCCCGAGTACCAAGACAAATTCTCTAGCCGAACAGCCGAGATAACAGAGCGACTTACATTTGGTGAAGCTCTAAACATATCATTCAGTGATCAATCACCTCATACGGACACGATAGCCGTTGATGAAAAAGAAGATCCTTTTCATGATGAAACTGGAAAGCTACTCTTTCGGCCTGCTGGTCATGGTGCATTGTTAGAAAACCTAAATGGACTGGATGCTGACATTGTTTTCATCAAGAACATTGACAATATTTTGCCAGATCATTTAAAGGCGAGGTCGGTAGTTTATAAGAAGATGCTTGCTGGAATTTTGATTGAGTATCAAGAAAAGATTTTTGATCTACTCTCTAAAAATGAGCAAGGACAAGACATTACGCAGGAGGGAGAAATCCTGCTTGCTGAACTAGGCGTTACAGGAATTTCAACGCATTCAGAAATTGTGGAGCACCTCCATAGACCTATCCGCGTCTGTGGGATGGTGAAGAATGAAGGGGAGCCAGGTGGAGGTCCTTTTTGGGTAGAGAAAGGCGGAAAACTTTCACTTCAGATCGTTGAAAGTGCTCAGGTTAATTCATCAGACGAAGATCAATCGCGAATATTCAAGAAATCAACCCATTTCAACCCAGTTGATTTGGTGTGCGGCATTAGAAATTACAAGGGAGAAAAATTCGACTTAATGGAATTTCGTGATTCTGAACTCGGTTTCATTACATCAAAAACGTATGAAGGTAAGTCGATTAAAGCGCTGGAATTACCAGGACTTTGGAATGGAAGCATGGCGCACTGGAATACGATATTTGTGGAAGTCCCCATCGAAACTTTCAGTCCGGTAAAATCTGTGAATGATCTTTTGAAGAAGGAACACCAGCCTCCTACTTCATCAACCACCTGATCGCCTCGCTCTCACTCTTCCCAACGAAATGATCATAGTTTCTGGTCACTTTTCCTGCGCCCTTAATCAAATGCTTTATGGTAAGTTCTTTGGCTACTTCTTTAGTCACCACTGCCCACTTCCTAATGTTGGTTTGATCGAGGACATCTCCTGTTTTGATCCAAATCTCCTGTATTTCTCGCCCCCATGCATTGTCCATTTCAACATTAACTAACAGCAAAGAGATATTTGGGTCGTTGATCATTTTATGGAATTGTTCGAATGCATCCATAAACGTTTCGAGTGTAGACCCTTTAAGGAACTTCCAATAGGCGATTTGATTTTTAACAATTTTGCTTTCGTAGAATTTTGCTTTCGCTATCATGACTTTTTTGTGGCAAAAGAAGTCTGACAAGCCTTGTATCTTGTAAAAAAGAGATCTACGCAGAGTCTACTTTGATCAACAAATTGATCTTTAAAAAGATGACTGCGAATTCAAACCGACGGCCTTTTTTATGCTTTCGTAATCGAAGGGCTTTTTAAAGATTTGATCAATCAGTTTATTCTCGAGTGCTGACTCTAGCTCTTTGTTGAATGAGAACCCCGTAAGAATGAAGTAGGAAATTTCGTCAAAGAGGCTTCTAGCTTCTTCGATGAACATTAGACCATCCATTTCTGGCATGCGCATATCACTTATCACCACCTTGATCTCATTGGAGTGACTTTTTAACTTGTCCAACCCCTCTCGCCCAGAGGAGGCGGTGATGACTTTGAAATCCTTTTCAAAACTTTTTTCGAAAATGAACAAGTTGATTTCTTCATCATCAACGAACAAAACCGAGTCCTTTGCTGGTCTCATGATAAAATCAATTTAGGGTTTTGAAACGAAATGTCAAAACGTGTTCCTTTTGAAAATTCCGAAGTAACATCAATTACCCCACTATGTTCTTCAATTATCTTATATGCTATCGATAGGCCCAATCCTGTTCCCTGACCAGCAGATTTTGTCGTGAAGAATGGGTCACCAATTTTTGAGAGGTTTTCTGGAGATATGCCAGTACCACTATCGGCGATAGACAATTTTAAATTTTCACTGATTGTGCAGGTCTCAATTGTGATGGTCCCCTTTTCTGTAATAGCCTGTTCAGCATTGGATAGCATATTGAGGACTGCCTGATGTAGCTGCCCCTCGTTGCCTATTATTTTGAGAGGCCTGGCATCACAGTATTTTTTGTTAACGTCTATTCTATATTTAAGCTTGTGCTGGATCATGACCAAGCAATTGTCGATAATCGTATGGATGTCACACTCTTCGTTTCTGTTGACCGATTCCCGGCTAAAGTGTCCAAGACTATTCACAATTGAACTGGCTCTGTTTACACCTTCGTCAACAGCTTGGATAAAGGGTTTTGCTTCCTCGGAATTTTCAAGTTGCCGTGATAGCATTTGAATGCCACCTTTTATAAAATTTAATGGGTTGTTAATTTCATGGGCTACACCAGCGGACATTACTCCCAGAGAAGCCATTTTTTCTGAGTGGATAAGTTTTTGAGATGTGGATTGGAGATCCTTGATAATTTTTTGTAGTTGCTGATTCTTTTGTGAAAGTGATTTTCGAAAAAGGTAGGTGTACGTTACGATTACAGCAAAGACAAAAAGAGTGGAAAACATGCTGTTTTCTATTTTGCAAGCAACTGGAAAATAGTCGGCAGTGAATCCACCAATCGTCAATGGCCACATGCTGACAGCACATAATACGGACAGGATCATGAAAAAGTATCGATCTCTGATTGGCCGATAAAAGAAAGCGATAATGGGAGGAATTATAAATTCAGCAAGAGAGGGTGAAAGAACGCCACCCGTAAAATACACCTGAGAGAAAAATGCCCAAAAGGCAGTGAGTATAGAAAGACGGAACAGAGCTAATCTGTGTGGTGTAAAGAATGAAATGATTCCGAAAACAACATATAGCGAGAAGCAAAATAATCCATTGTAAGCAAGAATGAGAACATCATGAACGTAGAAGAAAATGCTAAAACTAAGTGTAGCGATATATGCGATAATCATTAGGAGCCGGAAAAAATCTCGGTCCCTTTTGTTTACTTCAGTTAATGTCACAGACGATTGGCCAATTAATATCACGAAGATACGGTTTGGTCTGGAGCCAAAAAACGTATTTCGATGACTGACGAAGTATTATCTATTGATAATACGATTTACAGGTTGAACCACCTAAGAGTGAACTTACGATCCGCGAGATGAAATCCCGATCGCATTCTTAATGGAATCGTAATCAAAAGGCTTGCTAAAGAGCCTATCTATTAAATTATTCTCTACTGCGGCCTCCAGTTCCTTGTTGTGACCATAACCAGTCAGGATAAAACACTCAATCTCTACGAAGTTTTTTTTGACCTTTTCCACAAACTCCAGTCCATTCATGCTAGGCATCCTCATATCACTAATCACGACTTTTATTCGCTTTTCGTTTTCCTTAAGCTTTTCAAGCCCCTCCAGGCCTGACAATGCTGTGAGCACTTCAAAGTCTCTCTCAAAGGTCTTCTCAAAAAGAAACAGGTTTATCTCTTCATCATCTACAAATAAAACTGTGTCTTTTTTCATGTCAATCACTTGAATCGCTCGCTTAGCTTGAAAAGAATGTTGAAACGTGTTCCCTCTGAAGGCTTTGAATTCACACTGATCTTTCCTCCGTGCTCTTGTATTATCTCAAAACTAATGGCTAAGCCGAGACCTGTGCCCTTTCCTGAAGGTTTTGTTGTGAAAAAGGGATCGCTAATTTTTGACAGATTGTCTTCGGAAATTCCCTCACCTGTGTCAGAGATAGTTAAGCGTAAGGAGTTTTGCTTCGCCTTGGTTTCAATTGTTATGGTTCCCTTGTTCTTGATGGCCTGCTCGGCGTTAGAGATAATGTTAAGTACTGCTTGATGGAGTTTACCTTCATTTCCAACTATTCTTAGATGCTTGGAAGTGGTAAATTTCTTAACTACTTCTACCTTGTATTTTAGTTTGTGTTGTAGCATCACGAGGCAGTTTTCGATGATGATGTGAATGTCGCATTCTTCGTTCATTGAATCTGTGTTTCGGCTGAACTGACTTAGACTACTAACGATTAATGATGCACGGCTAACACCTTCTTCAATTGCTTCCACAAACGGAGTTAGCTCCTTGGATTTTTCCATACTCTTGGAAAGCATTCCAATGCCGCCTTTGATGAAGTTCAAGGGGTTATTTATCTCATGAGCAATGCCTGCAGACATAACTCCCAAGGAGGCCATTTTTTCTGCGTGAATCAGTTTTTGAGTGGTAGTCTTTAAGTCGGTCATGGACTCATTAAGTTTCTTGTTTTTCTTCGCAAGCGTGTGGCGAAACAGAAAAGTAAAAATTGAAACAATCACGAAAACAAACAATGTCGTAATCATGCTGTGCTGAATCCGATATTCTGGCAATACGAGATCCTGGGTGAGTCCACTTGAGGTCAACCGCCACATGACCAGCAGACAAATGGCCGAAAGCGCCATAAAAATATACCTATCATATATCGGCCTATAGAAAAAGGCGAGAAGCGGAGGGATAATGAATTCTGCAACGGCAGGAGACAGGCTGCCACCCGTGTAGAAAATTTGAGTAGAAAAAGTGACTAAGGCTGTTGTAATGGAAAGCCTGAAAAGGAGGAGGAGATTTTGTGTGAAAAATGAAGAAACGCCGTAGACCACGAATATAGAAAAGGCAATCAGCCCAGCGTAAAAAACAAAAAGTGCACCAACCTGATAATAAAAGTAGCTAAACCCCAGCGTTGCGGTATATGCGGAGATCATCAAAAAGAGATAGAACAATTGTTGGTCTTTATCTCCTCGGGTGGTTTTTGGTTCCATGTGGCGATGGATTTTGGTGCTACTTGTTTTAAAGATACGCACGATCTCCAATTTGAACGTTAGTCATTGCTGCGACATAATCTCCCATTGACTCTTTCAGAGAACAAAGTCTTGCGTTGATAATTGTCATACTGATATGAAGCAGTTCATTTTCATCATAGGTCTTTTCGCTTGCATGATTAGTTATTCTCAGTCCTTAAACGGCTTTGATTTACAAGGCTCGCTAATTCCCGCGAAGGAGATTCTTCGAGGAGGACCCCCGAGAGACGGTATACCCTCTATCGATAAGCCATTGTTCACCGCTGCGAACGAGAGCAGTTTCACTGACCAGTCTCAGGTTCTAGGAGTCGTCTACAATGGCATTGCAAAGGCTTACCCAATCGACATATTGAATTGGCATGAAATCGTAAACGATGTCTTCGTTGACGAATCCATTTCCATCACCTACTGTCCGCTTTGTGGGAGCGGCATGGCTTATGTGGGGAAGGTCAACGGCAAAAAGACCACCTTTGGAGTTTCAGGGTTACTCTACAATAGCGACGTGTTACTTTATGATCGAAGCACAAATTCATTGTGGTCTCAGGTTTTGAACAAAGCGGTGACGGGGGAAATGAAAGGACAGAAATTAACAAGAATCGCAACTCAGCGCACTTCCCTCAGAGCTTGGAAGGAACTTTACCCTGAAACGCTGGTTTTGAGTAGGGAAACAGGGTTTTCACGCGATTATCAACGGACACCCTATGCTGGTTATGACAAAAGCAGTCAGCTCTATTTTCCAATAAAAGATAAAAGCGACATTCTACATGAGAAGGAATGGGTTTTGGGATTGGAAGTAAATGGCAAATACAAGGCATACCCAATTTCGAAGCTTGCAGATCGTGAGGAGAAAACCCTAATTGACGAAATCGGAGGAGAGAAAGTCACATTGAGCTGGGATGCAAATGCAGAGAATATCGAGATCAAGAACTCTCAAGGGCAGGGAATAGTTGGAATTCAACTTTTTTGGTTTGCCTGGTATGCTTTTCATTCAGACTCAGAAGTCTGGAACTTATATTGAGCTTCCTTCTTTCGTGTCCACTTTATCAGATTTTTCACAAAGTCGTGAACCTCCATCATTTCTTCTGAGGGCTCTGCATAATCTGAATGAAATTTAAAAAGAGTGAAAATACTACCAGAAAGTAACTGAATGCGCATGGATACCTCATGCTCTTCACTCGTACTCTTGAATGAACTACTGTATTCGCTGACAAAACGAGAATGGATGATCAGCTTTTTGGCGAATGACAAGGATTGTCTTTCCAGCTCAATAGAATTATCAAAGAAATCAAACTTCTTCGTGGTCAAATTGACTGTGAAATTCATTTTTTTAGAATAGTATCTATGGCGAACGTAGAGACCAGCCGCTCCAAGTAAAAGAGTCAGCCAAGCGAGGAGTGAATTAATAATGAACAATGGACCAGCTACCATGACAATAATGAAGGAGACCACAACAATGCTTGTGTATTCCGTGGCTCTCTTAAAAACAATCAGGTTATCTTTTTTCTTGAAGGTGTACCCGTTGTCTTCGAGAAGATGAATGGCTTTTTTACTTAGCAGACGATCTTTCACGACAATTCATTTAAAGAAATAATAATTAGGCCTTGGTTGAAAGTCTAATTTAATGACATAGCTAAGCTTCAATCATGAAAGTTATTACATTCTGGAATATATTTTCCAATTCTGACTCAGAATAATCCAATTACTAGGATGCAGGAAAGGACCTCGATGAACCTACTCAGTCACCATTTGCAGGTCGATTGTCCTTCTGTCAATGTCTGTTTTAGCAACTAGCACTTTCATTTTGTCACCTAAGGTTATGATCTTCTTGTTTCGTCTACCAATAATACGATAGGTCTTTTCATCAAAATCATACATGTCATCTGTGAGATCAGCCAGTCGGATCATTCCCTCACATTTAGTTTGTATGATCTCTACAAATATTCCCCATTCTGTGACACCCGAAACGATCCCTTCAAACTCTTGTCCAAGCATTGTCTGCATGAACTCAACTTGTTTGTATTTGATAGACGCTCTTTCTCCATCGGCCGCTCTTTTTTCGCGCTCACTACTGTGGAGGCATAGCGATTCATAGTCTTCTTTGTTTGCAGATTTTTCATTGTCCAGATAGTGCTGCAGCAGGCGATGAACCATTACATCTGGATATCTACGAATGGGTGAAGTAAAGTGCGAGTAGTGCTCGAATGCCAGACCAAAGTGCCCTCTGGGGTCAGTGGTATACTTCGCTTTTGCCATCGATCGGATAGCCAACGACTCCAACACATTTTGCTCGGGCTTTCCCTTAATATTCTCCATTAACTTGTTCAAGCCAGCAGAGACGTTTTTGTTGATGTCTACTTTGTGCCCGAACCGAGCGGCGAAGGAGGCGAACGTACTCAGTTTTTCAGGATCCGGATCATCATGCACCCGGTACACAAAAGTTTTACTCCCCTCTTCTTTTCCTTTTTCTTTCCACTTGAAAATATGTGTCGCTACTTCGCGATTCGCCATTAGCATGAACTCCTCGATCATCTTATGGGCATCTTTTCTTTCCTTCGGAATTACTTCCAGGGGCTTTCCGTCTTCATCTAGCCGGAATTTTACTTCAACTGTTTCGAAATTGACCGCTCCGTGCTGGAAGCGTTGATCTCTCAGTTTTTTGGCAATGTTGTTTAGGGTGACAAGCTCTTTCGTGAAATCACTATCTAATCCCTCGATTCGCTCTTGCGCCTCCTCGTACGTAAACCGCCGATCGGAATTAATGATTGTCCTTCCAAACCATTTTTTTGAGACGTTGCCAGTACTGTCAATTTCAAACACTGCCGCAAATGTCAATTTATCTTCGTTTGGTCGCAGTGAGCATAGCCCATTTGACAGTCTTTCGGGCAACATTGGAATGGTTCGATCTACGAGATACACGGAGGTTGCTCGATCAACGGCTTCTTTGTCTAAGACTGAGTCGGGAGCTACATAATGCGAAACGTCTGCTATATGAATGCCGATCTCGTATTTGTCCTTGGCAATTTCCTTTATTGACAACGCATCATCGAAGTCTTTTGCGTCAAAAGGGTCCACCGTAAATGTGGTAACATCTCTAAAATCCCTTCGCTTCGCTATTTCTTCGTCTGTGATGACGTCCGAAATTTCGTCCGCAGCTTTTTCTACCTTTTTGGTAAACCGAAAAGGCAAACCAAATTCAGCCATGATCGAATGGATCTCAGCTTCATTTTCACCTGCTTGTCCGAGGACTTCGGTGACTTCACCCATTGGGCTTTTGCTTGAAGCATCGTGCCACTTGGTAATTTTTACCAGGACTTTGTCATTTGTTTTTGCCTTCCCAATTTTTTCGGGATAGACAAAGACATCAAAATGAATGTGCCGTGAATCTGGAACGATGAATGAGTATTTGTTCGAAACTTCAATTCGTCCTACAAATTCATCTCGTTCTCTTTTTACGATGCTAATGACTTTACCTTCAGGACGAAAGCCTTTGCCAGACGCACGAGTGATGATCACATTGACCATGTCGCCATGTATTGCAAATTTTAGATCCGATGTTTTTACCCAGATATCGTCTTCTCCATCTGGTGTGAGGATGTAGGCAAAATTTGGGTTTACGTGATCTACTTTTCCTTGAATGTGCTCTGACTCTGCATTGCTGACATAACTGCCATCGCTTAGTCGTCTGATTTTATCTCTGCTTTCCATTCCGAAAAGCTGGCTCTTTAAAAAGTCTTTTGACTTTCTGTCTTGAATATTAAGTTTTCTAATTAGATCTCGATAACTGTATGCGTTTCCGTCATTGACGGTAAACAGTTGGTGAAGTTTAGCTTTTATTCTTTTTATCTGATTGGGCTCATGTTTTTTATGTCCCGGTGCTCCTTTGAGCACTTTATTTCTTCTTTTGTTCATTTGTTAAAATTTCAACCCTTTTGGATTCAGGGCTATTTGTCCCGCGCTTATGCGAGATCATTGTATAATGTTAATTTGATCCTGGGCGATCAATGGTAAATTGTTGAGGCGAAGGTAAAGCTGAGCTGTGGCCACAACATCTCGCTTGCAATATTCCTCAATTCTTTTTAATCCTTCGTTTTCTTTATAATATGTTTTTGTGACCATCGAACCATCAAGGTCCTTCTTACTGGAGGGAATTTCGAAGATAGTAGTCAGCAAATCTAATGAAGTAAAACTTTTCCAGTCCCCAAACTTCCAAAGCTCCATGGTATCGAGGTGGTTAATTTCCCATGGTTTCTTTCCACTCATGTTTAATGACCAGGGTATTTTAATGTCATTAATCAACATTCGGCGACACAAATAGGGGAAATCAAATTCCTTTCCGTTGTGCGCACAAAGCTTTAGGTTGTCTTGATCGAACTTTCCTTCTATGAAATTTTTGAATTCAAGAAGGAGATCTTTCTCATTGTCATTGGAAAGAGCCTTGACCCTCAAAGTTGGCTCACCTTTATTTTCATGGTAGATCGCCATTCCAATCACAATGATTTTGCCAAACTCGGCATAAATGGCGGCTCTATCCGTATAAAGCTCTTCAGGAGTTTTCTCGTCTGTATTACGTAAGAAGCTTGTCTTTCGTTCCCAATGCTTCTTTAATTCTGGAGATAAGTTCTCGATATTTTCGTTTCCTGCAACCGTTTCAATATCGATGATCAGAAAATCCTGCGTGAGTTTCCTCATTAGTAATGTAAGATACCTTTCATTTCCAACTCCACTATTGTGGTGAGATTCGTATCAACAATTGAATCAGGTAGAAAAATAAACTTTTTATCGAACACTTGCGAGTCGATGAAATAGCTAACCCAATATTCATTGTTAAGATGTAGCACTGATTCATCCACCGTTTCAATAAGTGCGAACTCTTTTGGCTCCAAGTGGGGAATTACGTGACGCAGAACAGATGTCTCCTGTTTTTTAGCATTTGATTCACCATATCCACGCGAGGTGATCATTACGTTTTCAATTTGTGCGTCTCCTCTGTTGAGTAGAAATGCCTTCCATCCATCGGAACTCTTCCCGATTGCAACATGAATGTTCTTGACTGGGGAAAAGTGGATATCTTTTTTCATACCAATTCCATTTGAAAAACCTGTTCCAGATTTCTTTTCAGTTTTTCTTCAACCTCCACCATATTCATTTCGCGACCCATTTCTTTTTGCAAGGAGGTCACCGCTTTGTCAGGAATTCCGCATGGGACGATGTAGTTGAAATAGTCCAGGTTGGTGTTTACGTTAAAAGCAAAGCCATGCATGGTGACCCATCTACTGGACTTTACTCCGAGAGCACAGATTTTTCTGGCTTTTTTTTCATCTTCCCAATCCAACCAAACACCAGTGAGACCATCAATTCTTCCTGCCGTAATTCCGTATTCTTTCAAAGTCATAATAACGGACTCTTCCAGAAACCTTAGGTACTTATGAATATCTGTGAAGAAGTGATCCAGGTCTAATATTGGATACCCGACAATCTGACCAGGTCCGTGATAGGTGATGTCACCCCCCCTATTGATTTTGTAGAATGAGGCCTCCTTTTCCTTGAGGAACGACTCATTGGCCAGCAAATGATTTTCGTCTCCACTTTTGCCCAAAGTGAAGACGTGTGGGTGGTAGCAAAAAATGAGGTGATTCTCCGTTTCTACTTGATCTGCTTCTGGAAGCTTGCGGTTGGAAATTTTTTGATCGACGGTCTTCTTGAACATGTCCTCCTGCATGTCCCAGGCTTCTTTGTAGTCCTTAAGACCAAGGTGAATGAAGTTGGTTTTTTTACTCAATTCAGTAATTACAATTCTATATAAGTCTCTAACAATTCTACTTCTCCTTCTGGTTCAATCGAATAGTTCTTCATTTCTGCGGGAACAAGCATCACCTCTCCAAAAGCTATGTGCTCGCCAGCGATACTTGCAGATCCACCAACGCCAATGTAGATTTTGAAACAATCAAGATCAGATCTGTCAAGATTGATGGCACTATCCAGAGAAAGTTTGTTTGTGGTGAAAAAGGGGGTAGTGATTATTGAGCTTGTTTGATTCTTTTTATCCGCGAAAGGAGTTTTATAATTCTTATAATGCGTAAAGTCTATTGCTTCTAGGGCATCCTCAACATGTAACTCTCGCTTGTTTCCATCCTTGTCCTCTCGATCGAAATCATAAATTCTATACGTAGTATCCGAAGTTTGCTGGATTTCTGCGAGCATCAACCCTCCTCCTATTGTGTGCACTCTTCCCGCCGGGAGAAAAAAAACGTCATCCTTCTTTGCTTCCTCCCGATTTAAAATTTCTGTCAACCTCCCGCTATTGAAATATTCCAGGTATTCGTTCCTATTTGTTTCTTTGTTGAACCCAGAAATTAATGATGCCCCTTCGTCTGCTTGTAGGATGTACCACATTTCAGTCTTTCCAAACCCATTGTGGTTTTGTCTGGCCAATTTATCATCTGGATGGACTTGAATAGAAAGATCCTCGGCAGCATCTATAAATTTAATGAGTAAAGGGAATTCATTTCCAAATTTTTCGAAGATGGTTTCACCTACGAGGTTGACACCAAATTGCTCTACCAGTTTAGCAAGACTTTCTCCAGAGAGATCACCATTTGAGACCTCTGAAATATTTCCTTGAACTCCAGAAAGCTCCCACGTTTCACCACAGTTCTCTAAATCACCAAAATCCTTTCCTAGAATTGTTTTGATTTTTTGGCCTCCCCAAATCTTCTCTTTGAAGATCGTTTTGAATTTTAAAGGATATAATTCTGACATTTGCTGAGCTATGAATCACAAAACTAAAGGGAAACGTGGTGAAGAACTTGCTCAAGCTCACTATATCGAATTGGGTTATGAAATTCTGGAAGAAAACTACCGATACAAGAGGGCAGAAATTGATTTTATCGCTTTGCTAGCAGAAGAGCTCCTAGTCTTTGTTGAGGTAAAAGCAAGGAGTCGACGCGACTTTGGGGAAGCTGAAACTTTTGTGAGTTCTGAACAACAAGCTCGAATCAAGGATGCAGCTGAGGACTATATTTTTGGAATAGACTGGCACAAAGACATTCGTTTTGATATTGTATGCGTCGATTCAAAGAAGCAGCTGGAGATTTTTGAAGATGCATTTTGAAATGGGCTTTGGCTTTTGGCTATTTGCCTTTAGCCTTGCAAGGTGAAAGAAAGCACAATCAAATTATCAATCTTCGCGTCAGGAAGCGGAACCAATGCTGAGAATATTATAAAGTATTTTGAGAAACATCCAAAGATTCAGGTGGCGGAGATTTTATCAAATAAAACGGATGCGTACGTCATCCAGCGAGCTAACAATTTAGGAGTCAAGACCTCCACCTTTTCTAAAGAAGAGTTCACATCAGAGGGGTTTCTTCAAAGAATGGAAAAATCAGATTTTATCATTCTTGCGGGTTTTTTATGGTTAGTCCCACAGTATCTCATCGAAGCTTTTCCCGATAAAATCATAAACATCCACCCAGCTCTGCTTCCGAAGTACGGGGGAAAGGGAATGTACGGTGATAGAGTTCATGAGGCTGTGGTTGCTGCAGGGGAAAAAGAGTCTGGCATTACCATTCATCTGGTCAATGAAGAATACGATAAAGGGAAGACTCTATTTCAGGCTAAATGCAAGGTTGAGGAGAACGATACCCCAGAAACTATGGCAAGTAAAATTCATGCATTGGAGCACAAGCATTTTCCAAGGGTTATAGAGGAGTACATTTTACAGTAGAGCCGATTACATTTGCGGCCTGTACCTGGGAAGAAATATTTTTTCTAGAATGTTTTTGCCGAATGGTGCAGACACAACTAGTTACCCTTATAATAATGTCAACTCGCAAAATTCAATCAGCATTAATCTCTGTTTATCACAAGGACAACCTTGAGCCAATCGTTCGAAAATTGGAGGCACTTGGAGTCAGAATTTATTCAACAGGGGGAACAGAAAAGTTTATCAACGATCTGGGTGTCGAAGTGACAGCTGTGGAATCGGTAACAGATTACCCCTCGATTTTTGGAGGAAGAGTGAAAACTTTGCACCCAAAAATTTTTGGAGGCATTCTTCATAGACGAGACAATGAGTCGGACATGGTGGAGGCGAAGCAATACGGAATTCCTGCTATCGACCTGGTAATTGTTGATTTGTATCCTTTTGAAGAAACGGTGGCTTCTGGGGCATCAGAGGAGGACATTATCGAGAAGATTGACGTTGGGGGAATTGCATTGATTCGTGGAGCCGCGAAAAACTTCAATGATGTAGTAATCGTGAGCTCGCGAGATTACTATGGCGATCTTCAGCGGATACTTGATGAGAAAAATGGAGAAACTACAATAGCGGACAGAAAGCTATTCGCTGCTCGTGCTTTTGAAACCTCCAGCCATTATGATTCAGCCATATTCAACCAGATCAATTCGGATCAGTCAATAGATGTGTTCAAATTGAGTTCATCTCCTGCCAGAACGTTGCGATATGGCGAGAACCCCCATCAGAATGGGTATTTCTATGGCGATTTAGCATCGTACTTCGATCAAATTCATGGAAAAGAAATTTCTTATAATAACCTTGTAGATATCGAAGCGGCCGTTCAATTGATTGCAGAATTTGATGATACCGCCTTTGCGATTTTGAAACACAACAATGCCTGTGGAGTTTCCCTTGGACGATCCGTTTCTGAGGCGTACCACCGAGCTTTTGCGGCAGACTCTGTTTCAGCTTTTGGTGGGGTGCTTGTCACGAACGCTGAAGTCAATGAGGAGGCTGCAGAAGAAATGCACGACCTCTTTTTCGAGATTTTGATAGCACCTTCGTTTTCGGCAGCCGCCTTGGATGTTTTGAAGCAAAAGAAAAATCGAATTCTTCTTATTCAGAAAAAAAAGTGGAGGGAAAACACACAATATAAAAGCCTTCTAGGAGGCACTATTGTTCAGGATTATGATTTGACCTCCGAAAGTGAATCCAATCTTGAAATAAAGACCAAGAAGGTGCCAACGAAAGAGGAAATTGATGATCTACTGTTTGCAGCAAAAGTTTGTAAGCAATCTAAATCGAATACAATCGTACTTGTCAAAGACAAGCAAATGCTAGCAAGTGGTGTAGGGCAAACGTCACGAGTGGATTCGCTGAAGCAGGCGATTACAAAAGCGGGCAATTTTGGTTTGGATCTTCGAGGAGCGGTAATGGCCTCTGATGCGTTCTTTCCATTTCCAGATTGTGTTGAAATCGCAGGGAAAGCAGGCATCACTGCCGTTGTTCAGCCAGGAGGGTCAGTTAAAGATCAACTTTCAATAGATTATTGTGATGAACACCGATTGGCGATGGTCTTTACGGGAGTGAGACACTTTAAGCATTAGTCATAACCACTAAGAACACAGAGGATTTCACTAAGAACACAGGGCGATTGGTGAGCATTGTGAGCTCATTGTGTCCTTGTGGTCAGCCTGTCAATTTCATCAACGACTCTACCAATTTTTCTTTCTTCAACCCCTCAATAGGAAGGCATCACTTTGATTGTTCAGCAAGGTGTGTAAGCTAAGGGCAACTTTCAATAGATTACAGTGATGAACACCGATTGGCTATGGTCTTTACGGGAGTGAGACACTTTAAGCATTAGTCATAACCACTAAGAACACAGGGCGATTGGTGAGCATTGTGAGCTCATTGTGTCCTTGTGGTCAGCCTGTCAATTTCATCAACGACTCTACCAATTTTTCTTTCTTCAACCCCTCAATAGGAAGGCATCACTTTGATTGTTCAGCTAGGTGTGTAAGCTAAGGGCAACTTTCAATAGATTACAGTGATGAACACCGATTGGCTATGGTCTTTACGGGAGTGAGACATTTCAAGCGCTAGTCATAACCACTAAGCACAGAAGGTTTCACTAAGAACACACGGCGCTTTGTGACCTCATTGTGCCCTTGTGGTTAGCCAGTCAACTTCATCAACGACTCTACCAATTTTTCTTTCTTCATTCCGTCAAAGTGCTTCTTGCGTTCTGATTCGCTCATGTTTTGAAGCTCCTTTCCAAATACCTCAGAAGAATGATTTTCTGGTACGCCAAAAATTTCGATCTCCTCAACTGCGGTGTTTAGAATTTCTTTGCCTTTAAGTTTAGCGGTTTCTACTGGCTTGTAGTTTGCGTTCGAGTCGCGTAGTGCCCAACTACTATAATCGATTTTGAGTTGCTCGATTTGCTCTGTACGCAGGTCATCCTTCCCGAACACCCGTGACAACACCGATATTGCGCTGCTTTTCCAGGCTTCCAGATCGAATTGCTCGTCGTCGAGCTTGGCGATTTGCTTTTTGAGGAGTTTGAGGTATTGGGATTTCATGAGCTATAGTTGAATAGTAAATTAGTTAAATAGTTTTTTAGTCGCGGCTGACGAATCAACTAATTAACCATTTAACTAACTAATTCGTCCCCAATTGACTGCATTCTTGCTAAATGAATCAATGTGGGATTTGATCATGATATTTTGAGGTTTTTCTAGGTTCGGGTCATCCTTCAGTAAATCCTGCGCTGCTATTCTGGCAGTCTTTAATATTTCACCATCTTTTACCAAATCAGAAACCAATAAATCCAACGCGCCACTTTGCCGTGTTCCCATCAAATCGCCAGGGCCTCTGATTTTGAGATCTGCCTCGGCGATAATAAATCCATCCGTCGTATCCACCATGGTTTTTAAACGAGACTTTGCTTCCGTACTCAGTTTCACACCACTCATTAAAATGCAATAGGACTGATCTGCACCTCTTCCAACTCTTCCTCGCAGCTGATGTAGTTGTGATAACCCAAATCGTTCGGCGTTTTCAATAACCATGATTGAAGCATTTGGAACATTGACTCCCACTTCTATGACTGTAGTCGCAACCATGATTTTGGTTTCACCCTTTACAAACCGCTGCATTTCCCATTCCTTGTCTGCGGATTTCATTCGACCATGAACGATGGAAATTTGATGATTGGGAAAATGTCGGGTTACTGATTCGTACCCGTCCATCAAGTCCTTGTAGTCAAGTGTTGCAGATTCTTCAATCAAGGGGTAAACCATGTATGCCTGATGCCCCTTTTCGATTTCCTTTTGCACAACACCAAACATTTCCAACCGCTTGCTTTCACGGAAATGCCGTGTCTTTATTGATTTTCTTCCTGGAGGAAGTTCGTCGATTACCGAAACGTCGAGGTCTCCGTAAAGTGTCATGGCAAGAGTTCTGGGGATCGGGGTTGCGGTCATCACCAACACATGGGGATAGACTTCCTTGGTTTTGGTCCATAGTTTTGCTCGTTGCGCTACGCCAAAGCGATGCTGCTCGTCAATAACGGCTAGGCCAAGATTTTGGAACTTGACTTTGTCTTCTAACAATGCATGAGTTCCGACCAGAATAGTTATCACACCAGACATCAGTCCTTCGTGAATAAGTTTTCTTTCAGAAGTGGGAGTGGAGCCAGTTAGTCGTGCAATGTGAAGGCCCATTTGTTGGGCTTGTTCTTGTAGTCCCTTGAAATGCTGTTCCGCTAAAATCTCTGTTGGAGCCATGAAAGCACACTGGTAGCCACTTCCAATAGCAATAAGCATGGACAAGAAGGCAACCATCGTTTTTCCGCTGCCCACATCCCCCTGAACAAGGCGATTCATTTGATGACCAGATCTAATGTCAGCATAGATCTCCTTGATCACTTTTTTCTGAGCCCCAGTCAATTCGAATGGTAAGTGATTCTCATAGTATTTATTCAGAAGCTCACTTATGTTAAGAACCGCTCCCTTATATTTTTCAGTACGGGCAATTTTCAACTTGATCAAGCGGAGTTGCACGAAGAAGAGTTCTTCGAACTTAAGTCTGTTTTGAGCCTGACTTAGCTGATCAACATTTCTTGGAAAATGATTAGCAACAACTGCCGTTTTTTTGTCAATAAGCCGAAATTGGCCAATAAGATTTTCTGGCAGAGTTTCTGGAATGTGATTGATGGCTTCTACAAGAAGGACTTTCATGATCTTACTGAAGAACTTGCTTTCCATTCCCTTTTTCTTCAGCTTTTCTGAAGTGTGATAGACTGGCTGGAGATACCCGCCTTTGGTATTCTTTTCGGTTTGGATCTCAACTTCGGGATGCGCAATGTTGAGCTTACCGCCAAATGACGTGGCTTTTCCAAAGACCACGTATTTTACCCCAATCGTCAGACTTTTCTGAATCCACTGAGCGCCCTTGAACCAGACCATCTCGATGGCACCAGTCTCATCAGCAAAGCGCCCGACCAACCTGGTTTTTCTTCCCATTCCAATAGTTGCAAAGGACTTGAACTCTCCGATTATTTGGACATAAGGAAGGTCAGCAGTGAGTTCTGATACTTTGTAAAACTTGCTTCGGTCCTCGTGTCGAAAGGGATAATGTTGGAGTAAGTCTCCGAAGGTAAAAATTTGCAATTCTTTGTTGAGCGAATCTGCCCGTTGCGGGCCGACACCTTTTAGAAATTCGATGGGTCGATCAAAGAAGGAGTGCATTTGGCTAAATTAGGAAAAAGCAGAATTGAAAAAGTTTGCCGCACGAGAACTTAATTTTATTAGAACATCAAGAATCACGAATAAAATGATTTTCAATTAATTCCTGTTCGATGTTTTTTCGGAGGCGATATTTTCTATATCTCCATAACAGGAAAATAAATATGGCCAGGGAAAAGCCAATGATTGCCCACCTGCTATATAGAGCTATTTTTTCGTCCCTTTCCTTATTTGCGGCTAGTTTGTCCACAAGGTTTTTCATTGCTTGCATTTTCAAAAGGGCTTCCAGTTTTTGCTTTTGATCTGCGAGCTTTTTGTATTCAAGCATTGCTTTGTAGGCATATTGAGATGAATCGTTTGTGGCCCCTAACAGCCATTCAAAAATCTTGATGTTCTCTTCATTGAGGGGCATTGAAGAATAATATCTCTCCGCTTCGTACAGAACCACTTTTGCTTCATCTATTCTACCCTCTCGTAAATAAGACTGACCGATATCCCTCAAAGCCCAAAACCGATCTTCAGTGTTTCTGAGCTTTAGTGATTGACTTAGCAAATCTTGTTGTTTATCAAGTTCACCATTTAGGAAAAATACCTGAGCGGTATTGTGAATGATATCTGCTTTTATTGACCTACTTTCTGCTAATTGCTCGCCTTTCAAGAAATACTCGATTGCAAGGTTGTATTCCTGCGATCGAGTAGACATTAACCCGATTTGATTGAATATTCTAGCCTGGCGATCTTTCAAACCTTCTTCGGCCGCTTCGTCCAAGGCTTCAAAGAAGAGGAGCAAAGCTCTTTCAGGATTATAGGACGACAAGGCCCACGCTAAATTGTACTTGGTGCTAATTCCTCTTTCCTTACTATGGTAGTACGAAAGGATAAGTGCCATTTCTTGCTTAGATGCTGCTTCAGGAAAGAGACCGTGATTTTCTAAAATAACTCCTTGATTTCTTAATATCGCACTGCGAAGGTAAACATCGGCTGTGTCAGCCTTAAGTAGATGCTTTAATGCAGTATCATAACATTCGTAAGCATCAAAGTTTTGATTTTTTCTTCGTAGCCTCAACGCCTTCAAATAATGGGCATAGGCGATAAGATGTTCTGAATAATTTTCCTCCAATGTTTCCTCTATGGCATGAAGGATTTGATCTTCAGTCAAATCTATTTTGCTTAAATAGTAATCCTTGAGTACTGATTGGCTATTTGAAGCAACGAAAAAATTAATTAGTGGTGCTACGCATAGTATTCTTATTAGTAGCATCCGGGTATGGTTTGCCGGGAAAGATAAGCCGAAAAGTAAAACTGACAAATACTGTTTGGTAGTACTCGTCAATTTTTATCTTGGAACTATTAATTTTTTATGGGTCTATCCCCATCTTCATCTCCATCATGGCTCCCCGGGTCGGCGGCCTGATTAAGCTCAATAACTTGCGTAGGCTCAATGTTTTCCTGCTCGCAGGCAACGAATCCCATTCCCAACAGAACAACAAAACAAATAAATACTAACTTTTTCATAGGTTTAAAAATTTGGTTAAACAATGAACGAAAGGTAGTATTTCAGTTATTTAAAATCAATTTATGGGGTCAACAACGGGTCAACATGCAGAATTTACTCCCTCCACTCCAAAGTCATCAAAAGTTGGATGATGTCTTTTTTGAGATAATCGATGACAGGAGCTAAAGAATCGTTTTTAGTGGCTGTTTTGAAATATAACGCTCCCCTTAGAAAATGGTCGACGCTGTCTGAGACATGAAATTGAACCTGTGTAGGCACCTCCCCCTCCAATTCAGTAAATGAAGCAAACATTCCGCTTGGTAATTCAAGAATAGATTCATCAATCGCGTATGCTTTGACATTGTGTTGCGAGGTTAGTCTGTAGGAGTCACTCAAGTATTCTCGAATGATGGAATCGGTAACTGGCTTATAAGTGATCTGGATATTGGCATCCATTTCAGGGTAAAACAGATTGATCCAATATCTTTCTGCGATCCAGCTGCTGTCTTTGAGAACTTGTGCGTGTTTTGAATAATCAAATTGATATGGAAAAGTATCAGCCAGACTTAAGTACTCGGCTTCTGGTAGATCGATTCGATTGTATCCTTTTGGCTTTGGTAGATATTCTGAGCTGCAAGAAAGGAGGAGGAAGGAAACTAGTACTAGATATTTCATTAGTCTTCTATTTCAGAAACGTGTTCTTTTTCTGATTTGATATAGACCTTGACTTTTTTAATTCTTCTAGTGTCTACCGCTACAATAGTAAAGAGAAAACCTTTGTAGTTAATCTTTGCTCCTGCATGGGGAAGAACGGAGTTAATTTCTAATAGCAAGCCACCCAAAGACTCGCTTTCACCTTTCACTTCATCGAATATGGAGCTATCTACCTCCGTAATTTTACAAAAATCATTTAGTGAAGTTTTGCCTTCGAAGATAAATGTTTGACTGTCTACCTTTTGGTATGAAATCTCACTTTCATCATCAAATTCATCGTTTATTTCCCCAACAATTTCCTCGATGACATCCTCCATGGTTATCAGGCCAGAGGTGCCGCCATATTCATCGACAACAATTGCCATGTGCACTTGCTTTTCCTGAAAGTCCCTGAACAAGTCATCTATCTTTTTGCTTTCAGGAATGAAAAACCCTTCGCGCAAAAGGCTGCACCAATCAAACGTATCATCATTGTCCAAGTGAGGTAGCAGGTCTTTGATGTAAAGAATACCCTCGATTTTATCTATTGTCTCATTAAAGACGGGAATTCGCGAATAACCAGTTTTGTTAACGACATCCATTAACTCGTGGAAGTTCGTTTCCCTATCGATAGAAGTAATATCCATTCTGGACTTCATGACCTGCTTGGCTGATAGGGTTCCAAAATTCACGATCCCTTTCAATATTCCCTTCTCCTCTTCGGTTACTGCCTCTTTTTCCACGGAGATCTCCAAGGCCTGGTTCATTTCTTCAACAGATAGGTTGTATCCTTTTTTTTGCATCCTTCTTTCAATCAAACCTGTCAGCGCCATCAACAACCAGGACGCTGGAAGGAACAACTTGTCGAACACAACAAGTAAGCCCGAGGTTTTTCTTGCAAATCCAATTCCATTGTGATTGGCATAAACCTTTGGAATGATTTCTCCGAAGAAAATAATCATCGCTGTGATTGCAATGGTAAGGATCGCGATCGTTACACCTTCTCTTCCCTGTGGACCAACGATGCGCCAGGTGGCAAAAGTGGAGATGGTTACAATGAATATGTTGACAAGGTTGTTTGCTATCAGGATGGTTGCAAGTAATCTTTTGGGGTTATAGAGTAACCCACTGATCCGTTGTTCCTCTTTATCCTCTGAATTTTTGCATTTTGCGATCTGATCGTGTGTCAAGGAGAAGAAAGCAACTTCGGATCCCGAAATAAGGGCGGAAAGAAGCAGCAGCACTAAAAGTACTAATCCGTTTAATAGGAAGAAGGAGAATGGCACTTCCGCCAATAGGCTTAATAAAAACGTGGGGAGCGGGTCGTCCGATGTTTCCAATTAATTGTTCTTTCGTTCAAAAAGGGAGGTCATCAGTTGTATCTGCAACTGGCGCACTCGGCGCTGCCTGCGGAGCTTGTGCTTGTGGCTCTGCAGTAGGCTGTTGATACGTGTTTTCCTGTTGTTGTGTTCCAGCTCCCGATGAGTTGTTTCCACCGCCAAGCATGGTCATATTATCGCCTACTACCTCTGTTGTATATCTGGTGACTCCATCTTTTTCCCACGATCTTGTTTTGAGTTTTCCTTCAATGTAGATCATATCTCCTTTTTTCACATACTTCTCTACCACCTCTGCCAATCCTCTCCACAATACGACATTGTGCCATTCTGTGGTTTCTCTTTTTTCACCAGTATTCCTGTCTTTGTAGGTTTCAGATGTAGCCATGGAAAAATTTGCAACAGTTGCGCCATTTTCTAAATGTCTTACTTCAGGATCTTTTCCCAACCGACCAACAAGGATTACTTTATTTACTCCAGACATAGTTCGTTACGATTTAATTCCGATTTTCTCTAAGTAGTTAACGATTAGCTTAGGTTTCGGCAAATTTACAATTTCCTCAACGGAATATGGTTCCCCAAGGGTACTCTTTGCTTTTTTTATTTGCGCAGTATCTAGTGTGATTCTGTAAAAGACCGCTTTGATTTTTTGATGGCTGAGGAGATGTTGAAACACCTCACTTTCCTCTTCGATGACAAAATCATGATTGAGCAGGTTCTTGGCATTTTCAAATACTTCTTCTCTACCTATATCCCCTTCGATCAAATTGAAATCATAGAGGTGAGCCCAAACATCGTTTTTGTTCCGCTGGCGCATTAGAAAATTGGAACCATCATTGAACACTAAATAATGTAGAAAACGGTCTCTGATTTTTGTCTTCTTAGCTTTAACAGGAAGCTGATGCTGCAAATTCTTTTGCCTAGCTATACAGTCAAGGTTGAATTCGCATTGTAAGCAGTCTGGTGATGGAGAGCAGACCTTGGATCCATACTCCATCATCGCCTGATTGAAGTCCCCAGGAAATTTGTGTGAAATGTGTTCCGAAAGAACGTTTTCGAAGATAGTTCGGGTTTTCTGTTTTCCAATATCCTCTGCAATTCCAAAGTATCTACTGGCAAAACGGAAAACATTTCCATCTACTACAGGCCTTGGTTCGTTGAAACAGATGGAGGCGATTGCCGCAGCAGTGTATGGGCCCACCCCCTTGAGTTTCACAATTTCCAGATAGGTTGTTGGAAAAACTCCTCCTAAAGTGTTGGCTACAAACTTTGCCGTGGCGTGAAGGTTCCTCGCCCTTGAATAGTAACCAAGGCCCTGCCATAAACGTAGTACTTCTGTCTCCTCAGCATTGGCTAGGTCTGTAATCGAGGGGTATGTTTCAACAAATCGCAGATAGTAGGGTGTACCCTGATCTACACGAGTTTGCTGAAGTATAATTTCAGATAGCCACACCCGATAAGGGTCCTTGTTTTTGCGCCAGGGCAGATCTCGCTTTCTTTCTGTGTACCAGCGAATTAGCTTTTCGGAAAAGGATTGAGCTTTGATAATTTAAATGTCGTCTTTTCTTTTTTTATGTGAGGGTGCAAAATTAATTTTGGCGACCTAATTTATAACTACCAATCTAAAAATCAGAGTGTTGTGACTAAAGCTGACGTAATAAATGAAATTGCTGACAAGACCGGAATTGATAAGGCCGACGTGCAAGCCTCTGTCGAAGCATTCTTTTCCGTTGTGAAAAGCAATATGGCCAACGGAGAGAACGTGTATGTGAGAGGATTCGGAAGCTTTGTTAACAAAAAAAGAGCTAAAAAAATAGCAAGAAACATTTCTAAGAATACAGCTATTGTCATCGAGGAGCATTTTATTCCTTCCTTCAAGCCATCAAAGCTCTTTGTTGAGAAGATTAAGAAAAGCAGTAAAATCAGGTAGTTGAACAAATCTCAGATCTTTCTATCGGTTGGAGCACTTGCTCTCGTGGTCATTTTGTACCAGCTTCCAAGAGTTGTGGTAGAGAATGATCAGCTTCAGGAAGTTGCTGCCAGCACAGAGAGTCATGGTATGGAAATTCCATCCGATGTGAGATCACGTATGTTGGAGTTAAGAAGATTGATGGGAGAGGAAGAAAATGTGGATAAAAAACTTAACTTTGCGCACTCTTTGGCAAGCTACTATCTGGACTATGGTGTTTTGGATAGTGCAATCACTCTGGGAGAAGGGATGGAAAAGTTGTTGGACGAACCCTCGGAGCTTGTTGCAGATGTTTACTTCAAAGCTTTTGAACGGTCACAAAGCCAAGCAGAAGCCCAAGAGTATTCGGAAAAAGCCAAGCGTGTTTTAGAAAAATTGTTGGATAAAGATCCATCAAATCTTTTGCTAAAAAACAAACTAGCCATGACGCTGGTAACGAGTGAGAATCCAATGACTGGAATCGCGCTCTTGCGAGAAGTGCTAGTTGCTGACGAAAACAACCGTCAAGCAATTTTGAACTTGGGATTACTTTCCATTCAAAGTGGCCAGTTTGACAGAGCAAGAGAACGTTTTGAGAAACTTGTATCATTGGATGCGTCAGACCAGGAAGCAAGGCTTTATCTGGCAGTTTCAATGATTGAGATAAATGAACAATCGCAGGCAAAACTGCTTTTGGAAGAAATATTAAGCTCGAAGGATTCGATCCCAGCCATAAAAATGATGGCGACAGATTATCTGAAAGGGCTGCAAAACATTTTAGAAAATTAAAAATTAGAAAACTATGCCGTGTGGTAAGAAAAGGAAGAGACATAAGATCTCTACTCACAAGAGAAAGAAAAGACTGAGAAAGAACAGACATAAAAAGAAGTAATTGACATTTAACTATTCGCTATGAGTAATGAACTAATCATTGACTCAACTCGCGAAGAATGTCGAATTGCTTTATTAAAGAATAGAAGGCTGGTTGAATTCCACCAAGATGGTGGTGGACATTCATTTAATGTGGGGGACATTTATCTAGGATCGGTAAAGAAAGTTGTTCAGGGATTGAATGCTGCTTTTGTTGATCTAGGATATGAAAAAGATGCATTCTTACATTACCTGGATCTAGGCCCTCAGGTTCAATCATTAAATAAGTTTACGAAGCTCACATTAGCAAGAAAACTCAACGGCGGAAAGCTTGCGGGTTTCAAAAAAGAGCAAGACATAAACAAGCTTGGCAAAATGAGCCAGGCTCTGACCAAAGGGCAAAAGATCCTTGTTCAGGTTGTGAAGGAACCAATTTCTACAAAAGGCCCACGACTTTCATGTGAGTTGTCACTAGCAGGAAGATACCTAATCATGGTACCTTTCTCCAACGCTGTTAGCATATCTAAAAAGATCACTGATTCTAACGAGCGAAAAAGACTGAGCAGACTTATTAGCTCAATCAAACCCGAGGGATTTGGTGTAATTATACGAACCGTAGCTCAGGGAAAAGAAGTAAAAGACCTTGATGCCGATCTCCGAAATCTCTTTGAAAAGTGGGACAATGGGATGAAAGTCCTACAGACCGCCAAGGTTCGCGACAAAGTGATAGGGGAAATGAATCGAGCAAATTCCATTCTCCGAGATGTCCTGAACGAGAGCTTTGATAGCATTCTTGTGGATGATAAGGATCTGTATCAGGAGATAAAGACTTTCATAAGAGGGATAGCTCCAGATAAGGAAAAAATTCTCAAGCACTACACTGCCAAGACAAAGATTTTTGAAGCACTTGGGGTTGAAAAACAACTCAAGACATCTTTTGGGCAATCTGTAAGTATGCAAACGGGTGGTTACTTGATCATCGAGCACACCGAAGCCCTTCACGTTGTCGATGTTAACAGCGGAAACAAATCTAACCGAGAGGACAATCAAGAGGATACTGCCCTGAAAGTAAACATGGAGGCAGCAGAAGAGATTGCGCGTCAATTGCGCCTTCGGGATATGGGGGGAATCATTGTTATTGATTTCATTGACATGCGTAGAGTCGAGAACAAGAAGAAGCTCTATGCAAAGATGAAGGATGAGATGAAGGATGATCGATCTAAGCATACCATTCTTCCTCTTTCGAAATTTGGTTTGATGGAGATCACGAGGCAGAGGGTTCGCCCAGAGGTTAACATTACAACTCGGGAAATTTGTCCGTCATGTAGCGGCACTGGGAAGATCTCAGCATCGATCCAGGTTGCAGATCAGATTGACAGTACATTGAAGTACATCATTGAGTCTCAGAATGAGAAAAAGATTACTATTTCAATGCACCCGTATCTGTTCGCCTACTTCACAGCAGGAGTTATTTCTCGAAGAGTTAAATGGTTTTCGAAATATTTTCGTTGGATTAATCTGGTGGAAGACAGTTCAATGGCCTTGACTGAGTATGAGATACTAAATTCTCAGGGAGAGTCAATACAGATTTAGGCAGCCATTTGATTGAGATTATCACCTAAAATGTAAACCTTTGGGTGATTTCGATATGAAGAAGCTCTTATTTATAGCGATAGCGATTTTGCTACTGGGACTTCAAGTGGAGGCACAACTGCTTGAGGACAATCAAAGTCGTCTGAAAACCGCGACAGTTAAGAGCTCGGGATTTCTGTTTTTCAGGAGTAAGAATAAGGTCAGAAGGGCTCCTGGAGCAAATCGTCAAAAGGTAGTGGGTCAGACCAGTCCTAGATTTTCTTCTGGGAGAGTCAGTTTCAAAACCAAAGGAACCGCTCCACGTTACTCTTCAGGTTCACCATTTCGCTCAAGGGATTATCGAATTACGCCAAGGTATTCTTCTGGAAACCCTTTTCGTGGTTCACAATATCGTGTTACGCCGCGCTATTCTTCTGGCAATCCATTCAGGGGGTCTCAGTTTAAAGTAAGCCCAAGGTATTCGGCAGGAAACCCATTCAGGGGGTCTCAGTTTAAAGTAAGCCCAAGGTATTCAGCAGGAAACCCATTCAGAGGGTCTCAGTTTAAAGCAAGTCCTAGGTATTCGGTAGGAAACCCGTTCCGTGGATCCAAGTATAAGGTAAGCCCCAGATACTCGCGAGGTAACCCGTTTCGTGGATCTCAATTCAAAGTCAGCCCTCGATATTCGCAAGGAATGCCTTTTAGAGGTAAAGACTATAAAGTTTCTCCACGGTATTCTCCTAGCAATCCATTTAGAGGAATGAGTTTTAAAGTTTCCCCTCGGTATTCTCAAGGGATGCCTTTTCAGCCTTTTGATTTTAAAGTAAAACCAAGATATTCAACGGGGAAGAACAGGTTCATTATACACAAGGGATACCGGGAGCAACACAGATATTACAATGTCTCCGCAAATTATCGTGGTAGCATGAAAATTTCAAGGCGCGGCCCAGGAGACCAGCACCCAAGTAGCAATTACCATTTTGCTTCAAGATTTGCCAGCCCAAGTCTCAGAAAAATGTTTAGGAAGTGGAATATCTTCTGGGTGAGAGTGAATGGGAACAAGGAAGCGTCAGATGGTGTTAAAGCATCAGTAAGAAGTCCGAAGTTTGACAAAAATGAAAAGGACATCTGGAATAATTGAAATTATGAATTGGAATAACCTAGATAGTACAAATCAACTGGAAGAAATCAAGCAAACGTCAAATGTGGATCCCGTGCTGATTTTCAAGCACAGTACTAGATGCCCCATTAGTTCGATGTCTCTGAGTAGACTTGAAAGAAAATGGGCAGATACAAATATTCAAGCCTACTTCCTGGATCTTATCTCGTATCGAGATGTTTCAAATGCTGTTGAGCGTGAATTTGGAGTTTTGCACCAGAGTCCGCAAGCACTGCTGATAAAGGGAGGTAAAGTCGTACATCATTCTTCGCACTCAGGTATTGATTTTGACGAAATAAGTTCGATCGCCAACGACTCACAAACAGTTTAGGGGAGAGATCGTTAACTTTGTTCTATTAGACGATGAAGAAGGTTGCTGTTCTATTTGTACTGCTTTTACCTTTCGTCACAGCTGCACAGTTGTTTGATGGGGAGGATTATGAGTATAATTCTGAGGTTATCTGGGGAATTAACAAAAACACCAATGGAGGACTTATTGGCGGGTTAATGGTGCGATACAGTCGGTCGCATGGTGATAATTTTTATGAGACCTTTGGTCTAGAACTTTCTAATGTGAAGCATCGTAGCGAAAGCCGGTATGTAGGCGCTCAAGGCCAAAGCTTCATTTATGGGAAAACAAATTATCTCTACGCCATTCGATTGCAATATGGCCGGGAGAAATTGCTTTTCAAGAAGGCTACTCAGCAGGGAGTACAGATCAGTGCTGGAGCTTCAGCTGGACCTACTTTTGGACTAGTAAACCCCTACTACATTTTAGCCCCTGACGGGGAGTATGAAAAATTTGATCCAATTCGCAGACCATCCCCAGAATCGATCGCAGGTCCAGGGAAACTATTGCAAGGCTTGGGTGAAACAGACCTGGTTCCAGGTTTGAACATCAAAACGTCAGCGTCCTTTGAGTTTGGAACGTATCGCAGTAATGTTGCTGGTGTTGAGATAGGGTTGATGTTAGAAGCGTACACGAAAAAGATAATCCTAGTTCCTACTCAAAGTAACAAATCTAGGTTCACTTCCGTGTTTTTTACCCTATTCTGGGGAACTAGAAAGTAATTTTTTCACTTCTCCTTTCACTACCTTTGTTTATCGAAATTTTGACTCAATTATGATTGATTTACCTGTCGTAGATGGCCCTGAGAAGAAGAGGAAACCTGACTGGCTGCGCGTAAAGCTGCCTGTTGGAGAGAATTACGCCAAGGTCAGAAAGTTAGTAGATCAACATAAACTTCACACGATTTGTGAGAGTGGAAATTGTCCCAATATGGGAGAATGCTGGGGCGAGGGAACTGCCACGTTTATGATCTTGGGAAATGTTTGCACAAGAAGCTGCACATTTTGCGCAGTGGCTACTGGCAGACCACCTGAGTACGATGAGGAGGAACCAAAGAGGGTCGCTGAAGCGATTAGGTTGATGGGAGTCAAGCATGCAGTTCTGACCTCTGTGAATAGAGATGAACTGAAGGACAGAGGAGCTGAAATTTGGTATCAGACGGTGGTTGAAACTAAGAAGGAATCGCCGCAGACGACCATCGAGACGTTAATTCCAGATGTGAAAAACAACTGGGATGCTTTGCATCGAATGATCGAAGGAGGCCAGGAGGTTGTTTCCCACAATATGGAAACTGTCGAAAGTCTGTATAGGCGAGTCCGACCGCAGGCAAAGTATGCGAGAAGTTTGGAACAGACAAAAATCACAAAGGAAGCAGGTAAAAGGACGAAGTCAGGTATTATGCTTGGGCTTGGTGAAACGGACGAAGAAGTTTACAAGGCGATGGATGATTTGGTAGCCCATGGTTTGGACATTTTGACGCTGGGGCAATACCTGCAACCAACAAAACGGCACATTGAAGTTGCCGAATTCGTTCACCCAGATAAGTTCGAGCATTTCAAGGAGGAAGGGCTACGAAGGGGACTCAAGTATGTGGAGTCCGGGCCATTGGTCCGGTCATCGTATCATGCGGAGCGGCACGTGAATGTGCCAATATAAACCTGGAGCTATCACCTGTTACAAAAAAAAGAAGGTGACTTAACAAGCCACCTTCTAAAAAGTATTGTTCTGATTTTATCAACTTCCGTAACCAGTATTCTGAGCCATATTGGGGTTAGTATCTAGCTCAACCTGAGGGATAGCGATAATAAATCGATCATCTGGGAAAGTACGAGAACATGAAGTTCCTCCAGATGTACAATCAGTTCTAAGCAGATCTGATCCTGTTCGAGTGATGTCGAAGATTCTATGACCTTCACCGAACAACTCTCTTCTTCTTTCTAGCATGATCTCATCAATAAGTGCTTGTCCTGCTAAGGCGCCGAATGTTGCACTTGGACTTGACCGCTGTCTTACCGCATCCAAATCTCCGAGCGCACCGGCATCATTACCCCCGGCCCGAGCTCTTGCCTCAGCACGAATCAGAAGTACTTCTGAGTATCGAATGATCGAAACATTGTCAGTAGCAATAGTAGTTCCAGAGCTTGGCCACTTGTTGATTCTTCTTCCAAGACCATCACCGCTGGCATAGATTCCACCATCCAGGTTTGTATCAAATGCAAACAAGGTACTTCTGACATCTGCTGGAGATAGCAAGCTAAGCAAATCCTGCGCTGGCAGGTAATCACCGTAGCCAGTCTCCTTGTACATACCTCCAATGTGATCAGAGCCACGGTTGTCAGCCAATGTCATAGACATTTCCAACATCGCTTCAGAAGAGTTACCATCTAGAAACTGAGTCGCGTAGCTAGCAGAATCAACCAATGTAAAACGACCACTGTTGACAACATCAGTTGCTCTTGCTTCTGCATTAGCATAATCGCCCATGTAAAGGTAGACTCTTGCCAGCAACCCTTGAGCTGCTTCACGAGAGAATGTCGTTGCAGTTGACGGAGCAATGGTCATCAAGGTAATCGCCTGCTGAAAATCAGAGATCACTTGCGTATACACCTCGCCGACTGTGTTTCTATTTGGCAAAGCACTTTCATCAAATTCCGTCACAACGGGAACCCCTAGAGAAGCTCCGTTATCCAATGTATAGGGCTGTCCAAAAAGCCGAACTAAATCAAAGTGAGCCAAGGCCCGAACGGCATAAGCCTCTCCGAGTACTTGATTGAATTCGGCTTGAAGTGAAGTCGGAGGTGTGAAATCAGCGTTAATCATAGCGTTGCTAATATTTATCGCCTCGTACATTTCCTGCCAAAACTCACGGTTTTCATTCTGAACCGTTGTAGGGCCACCGGTAAAGAAAGCCCATGCTGCACCACGATTGGCACTTGCATTTGGCTTTATATCGTTGCCCATAATGTCTGGAATAAGGAGAAAATATCGACCATACCAATCTGCCAATGACATCTGGCTGTAGCCTCCAACTATTGCAGATTGAAAGTCATCTACAGTTGATAGAAAACTGGTACTCGATATTGCATCTTCCGGAGTCAAATCAAGGAAATCATCACCACATGAGGTGATAGCCAAGAAAAGACCTGCCGCCAATATATTTTTTATTAAATGTTTCATTGTATATAAGCTTTGAATATTGAATTATAGACCAATGTTTAGAGAAAGAGTCACGGTTTTACTAATCGGTGTTACCGTATTGTAAACTCCGCTAATCGTTTGCTCAGGATCAAAGTGTAGGTTGTCATCCTTCGTCCACGTCCAGAAATTGTTGAACGTAGTAGAAAACTGAACACTACTTAAATTGGCTTTGCTTACAAGCGACGTTGGTAAGTCATACGAAAGTCTAACCGTACGCAGTCTTATGAAATCACCATTGAACAGGTATCTGGAACTTGTTTGTGTATTTCCTCCCGATCTATTGCCCCATTCATGTCGTGGGAAGGTTGCTTCCTGTCCTGGAGTTGTCCATCTGTTTTCAAATGCATAGGTTGATGTACTTCTTGGCGTAAATCTTCCATCACCGTGGATCACCCACCCTGGACCATCATACACATGGCTACCAAACTGATAATTCAGCTGTGTACTCAAACTAAATGCCTTGTATCGTGCACTGATGTTGAAGCTACCATAATAATCTGGTGTTGCTGTTTTTCCGTCGTAGAAACGCACTGCATTGTTTATGTCATTTGTTGTTTCTGACTTGGTTGAATCTGTGAAAAATAGCGGATCACCATTGGCAGGATCTACACCAGCCCATCCGTACAAGAAGTACTCCTGAAAGTCCCGACCTTCTTCTCTTCTTTTTGTACCATCGACAATAGCTTCGTCCAGTCTGGTGATCTCGTTTTTGAGCCAAGTCTGATTCCATCCTACTGTTACCAAAAGATCAGCAGTAGAAACTACGTCAGCACTTATTCCTATTTCCAACCCATTATTCTGCATGTCACCGACATTGGAGAAAACATTGGTGAAACCTGTTGTGGAAGAAATTGGTCTATTCAAAAGAAGATCGGAAGAAGTCCTTTTGAAATACTCGATTGTGGCATTCACTCGGTTGTTAACGCCGACAAAATCCAATCCAACATTGAAATTCTCCTGACTTTCCCATGTTAATGCTGGATTACCAACTGTAAGTGGCTGTGCACCAGGGTTACCATCATAGTCCGGAGCGAAGCCCCATAAAGCAGCCCATCGGAAATTACCATCTTCTCCTGTCGTTGCATTGTCAGGAATGGCAGCATTTCCTGTCACCCCGTAGCTAGTACGCAATTTCAGATTATTTATGAAAGAAATGCCTTGCATGAAGGACTCATTGGTGAGTGTCCATCCACCACCAACTGACCAAAATGTTCCCCACCTATTATCAGGTCCGAAGCGAGAAGATCCATCGCGTCGAATTGAAACTGAACCAAAGTACTTGCCTTCAAAGTCATAGTTGACTCGAGAAAAGTACGAGTTGAACGCATACGTTGTTCGGCTTCTAAAAGCATTTGCCTGTGGGTTTGCACCGACTGAAAGAAGATTAAGGTCAGGATGCGAAAATCCATCATTGCCAGCATCAATTTGACGAGTCTTCACTTTTTGCGCTTCATAACCTATGAGAACATCGAGGTTGTGAGAGTTATTTAGTGTAGTGCTATACGTCAACAGTTGTGTTCCTTGCCAGTTGTTTACGCTGGTAGTAGCTTCTTGAGCCGAGCCTCCTACGTTACGGCCATCACCATACCTTGCATTATTAAAGATATAATCTGTTGCTGTTAGTAGATCAAAACTCCATGAAGTCTTGAAAACTAGCCCATCCATGATCTCGTACGAAGCAGAAAGGTTGTCGATGATTCGAGTTTGCTCTCTTTCCCGCTTGTCGTCGTTTAGGTGACCAACAGGGTTGTTACCACCCATGAAGAAACTAGCATGATCTCCATAGTAACGTCCTTGATCATCAAAGACAGGAACAGCAGGAGCCATTAGGTATGAGAGGTAGAAGGGTGCTTGCCATCTAGTACCATCTGTGATTCCTCTTTGATTGGAGAATGAAAGGCTTAGGTTATTGGAGATTGTCAATTTGTCATTGATTCTTCCAGTAAGGTTAATACGCGAGCTGTAGCGATCAAATATATTGTTGATCACAGTTCCTTCCTGGTTAAGGTACGATCCTGATATGAAGTACGTTAAATTGTCACTTCCACCAGCTACACTCAAATCATATTGCTGAGTAACCCCAGTTTGTGTGATTTCATCCAACCAGTTTGTGTTTCCTAAATCAGGAAATTACTGATTATAGAAAACCAGTGCCTCGGCTTCAGTTGCAAAGTCGCCTGCATTTACCTTTCCTTCAACGTACAGTTGTCTATACTGCGTCTCATTTAGCGGCTCAAGTAGGTTATTGAATGCAAAATCAGAAAACCCAAAAGATGTTTTTAGGTTGATTTTAGCAGGACCCTTTTTTCCTTGCTTAGTGGTAATCAAGATTACCCCGTTCGCCCCTCTGGAACCATAAATGGCTGTTGATGCAGCATCCTTTAGAATGACAATGTTTTCAATGTCATTTGGATTCAACGCAGAAAGAGGGTTTGCACTTCTTCCATCGTTGTCAAAATCCGTAGTAGTGATCTCTGCTGATGCAGCCGTTATTGGTAAACCATCAATCACATAAAGGGGCTCATTGGAAGCGTTTATAGATCCAATTCCTCTTACTCGGATTGAGATACCCGCTCCTGGAGCACCATCTTGCGCAACCACTTGGAGACCAGGCGCATTTCCTTGCAGGGCATCTTGAAATGATGCCGCCGGCATTTCAGCAAGCTTTTCAGCTCCAATCACCTGGATTGCTCCAGTCAAATCCTCCTGGCGCTGTGAACCGTAACCAACAATGACAACTTCCGATAGTTCGGTAAGTCCGCTCATTGTGAGATCTACGACAGTGCGTGATCCAAGAGAGATCTCATGTGACTCAAAGCCAACAAAGCTGAAAACGAGAACAGAACCGTTATCAGCTGTTAAACTGTAATTACCATCAATGTCAGAGACCGCACCTGTGGTGGTGCCTTTGACAATGATAGTCACTCCCGGGAGTGGTTCTCCCTCAGAGTCTGTGACCTTGCCAGAAACCGTTCGGCTCTGACCGTACAGCACCGATGCTGTAATCAAAAGAATAAGAAAACTTAGTAATTGTTTTTTCATCTTGTTTACGTTAATAGTTAAATAGTGAAAATCTAATTATGCTAATAAATACACACTAATTGGACAGATCGTTGGTTTGCAAATGGGAAAGAACCAAATTTTGTACAATTAATTGGTAGCTAATCTATCGTTTTAATAGCAGTGTTGTGCATACCAATTTTTTTTTTGGAGCATAACAATTTGAGACAAATATGAATCCATGATGCCGTGGACGGTGCTTTTCGGTCTACTTTCCTAGCTAGTACAAGTTGGGTGAGAGACTAATTTGAACGCAAAAGGCCGGAGAGAAAATGTTTACAAATTCACTTATCAGGCTGTCCTTAATTTGTCCTACTTTGCCGTTCTAGTAGATGAAGCCAAACTCAGTCCTTTCTCAGAACTTGGCCGGCTCTCAGCTTTTGAAATTCACCATTGTCAACTGAAATCTGACCATTGATGATGACGTATTGGATCCCCTCGGGATATTGATGAGGATTTTCAAAAGTAGCTTTGTCAATTACTGTGGCAGGATTGAAAATTACCAGGTCGGCTTTCATTTGCTCCCTCACTAATCCTCGATCTTTCAGCCCCAAGGTTGCTGCCGGTAGGCTAGTCATTTTATAAATTGCTGTAGTAAGACTTATTGTGGATTTTTCCCTGACGTAATGTCCTAATACTCTGGGGAATGTTCCGTACCAACGCGGGTGAGGATGACCTATGCCAGGTTTGACCAGTCTGCCATCCGATGCAATCATGGTTTGTGGGTGTTTCATGATCCGCTCTACATCTTGCTCATCCATTGCATGAAATACACAGGAGGCTCCGCCATTGACTTGAGCCTCTATTACAAGTTCCGCTCCATTTTCTATGGTGAGGTCCATTCCCTTTTTCTCACACCAGTATTTCAAGGTTTTTCCTTCCAATTCCTTCATCCATTCGACCTTGGCAAACTGAACCCTCGCCAGATTATTTCCGCCACGGTCATTGCGGATATTGTAAACTATTTGTTTCTTTATACTATCACGTAATTGCGGATCCGATACCCTTTTTATAAAAGCATCGTTTCCCCCAGCCCTTGCCCATCCGGGGATTAGAATTGATATTCCGGTATAGCTGGCATTGTAGGGGTATTGATCAATTTTTATGTCAAGACCTAACGCTCTGGCAGAGTCAACCATAGCAAGAGTTTTAGTGCTACTCCCCCACATGGGCTTCCCGATAACTTTATGATGAGTTAGTATTACTGGAATTTTTGCTTCTCGTGAGATAGTTATCGCCTCCTCAACAGCGTCAAATAGACCTAGTCCCTCCTCTCTTAGATGTGAAGTGTAAATCCCTCCTTTTGCAGCCGCAACTCTGGAAAGGTCGATTACCTCCTCAACTTCTGAGAATGCTCCCGGCAAGTATTTTAAGCCAGTTGAAACACCGTATGCGCCTTCATTCATGGCTCGCAGAACTTGTTCCTTCATTTCTTCAAACTCGCTGTCGGTAGGCTTTCGATTTTCAAGACCCATTACATTCCTGCGCACACTATTATGTCCAATCAAATAGGCTACGTTCATGCCTATCCCAATTTCTTGAAGGGTGTCAAGGTACTCCGCAAAAGGCCATGGGCTTGAGCCATCAGGACCACCCAGTGCAGTGGTGACGCCCTGACGAACAGCACTTTCACATTCTGGCAATTGGAGAATAGGGTCCAGATGGGCATGCATGTCGATGAAGCCCGGAGCGACAGCTAAGCCTTCTGCGTCGATTATGACCTTCCCTTTGGACGACGATAAATCTGAAATCTCTACAATCCTTGAGCCTATGATTCCTACATCAGCGGATGTTGGCTCATCACCTGACCCGTCATAGATTGTCCCATTCTTGATTATGATATCGTAGACTTTACCACTTGTGCAATTTATGAGTGTCAAAGCAGCGATTAGTAGAATTAGGTGATTTCTGATTTTCATAGGAATTGTTATTTCGTTGCTGGCTTCTGGCTTGCTCTAAGCCTGGCAAAAGCTTGTTGCAATTTTTTAGTAATGGGTCCTGCTGAGTCATTTTCGTAATAAAGGTACTGGTCTACCTGCTTAATGGAGGCAATCTGGGTGCTGCTGCCTGTCAAGAAAGCTTCATCCATATGCATGATGTCTTTCTGACTAACAGCTTCTTCAATTACTTCCAGTGCCAGTTGTTCACATAGTTCCAACACAATTTTTCTTGTGATTCCGGCAAGAATGTGCTCATTGGCAGGGTGGGTATAGACGATTTCGTTTTTGACAAAAAACACATTGCAATGCGACGCTTCGGTGACTTTTCCCTCACGTACTAAAAGTGCTTCGTATGCTCCTTGTTTGGAAGCGTAATCGCTTGCCATCACATTGCCAAGCAGTGAGGTCATCTTTATGTCGCACCGAGACCAACGGAAATCAGGCATCGTCACGGCGACCACAGGAGTCAGGTTGATTTCTGGCATCGAAATGGGCGAGGCATACATCATGAATGAGGGCTTGGGGTCCTTTGGAAATGCATGCTTCCGTGGCGCAATTCCTCTGGTTACTTGCATATATATCAAGCAATCTTCATGGTTCAATTGCGATGCTTCGAGTAGTCTGGAAACTCTTTCTGAAATGCTGTGTGTGTCGAATGTGATGCCTACTTTTTCAAGACTACTGTCAAATCGATGTAGATGATCTTGTTGACGAAAAATCTTTCCGTTTTTCTGTACCATCACTTCGTAAACCCCATCGCCAAATAGAAAACCGCGGTCAAAGACTGATATTTTAGCATTTTGATAAGTAACTATTTGATCATTCAAATAGATTCTTGCTGGATACTTATTCATTTTCTCTCGTATTTTGACGAAAGCAAAAAAGAGCATGTGTCAAATGGAGTTTGCAGCAGCAAGCCGCACCAATCCAATTTGTATAACCCTCATCATACTCGTTATTGATCTTGCCTTAATTTAGAATTGGTAGCTAATCTATGATCAATGTTCGTATATTAAGCATACCAATTTTTTTTTTAAACGAGTAACAATTTTGAGAAACAATCTGAGCAGCATCCTTTCCGCAAATGGCTTTAATGATCCTGCAAATGTTCAAAGCCTGTATTTAAAACTATCTGGTTCCATCATTAGGGCAATTATTGCAAAGGATCTGGAGAGTGGCGATCGCTTGCCACCGACTCGTGTATTGGGTAATGACCTTAACTTATCCAGGAGTACTGTGATTAAAGCGTATGAAATTCTCTGTGCTGAAAATTATATTAGTCCTGTTCAGGGTTCAGGTTATTTCATTAATGATGTACAGATCAAGAAGATAAAGTATAGTCTTCGAAGTACTAGCAGGAGAGACGTTAAGCCCAACCTTTCCAAACGAGCCATACAGTTTAAGAAGCATGTTCATTTGATGAATCATAGTGCACATCAGGGAATTGCTTTCAGACCGGGCCTGCCTCCGTTGGATGTGTTTCCGATACGACAGTGGCAGACATTAACTAATAATTATTGGAAAGAAGTCACATTTCAGGAAATGTCTTATGGTGACCCATTGGGTCTGGAATCACTCAGAAGGAATATTGCTGATTACTTAAAAATATACAGAAACATTAAATGCGATGCCCGACAGGTTGTGATTGTGACGGGATCTTTAAACTCACTTTCTATTGCTGGAGATTTACTGGTGGACGAAGGAGATGAAGTTATAATGGAAACCCCAACGTATGCCAATGCAATAGCAGTCTTCAAAGGTCTGAAGGCAAAAATTGTTGCTGCACAGCTGGATTCTGAGGGACTCTCTCTTGAAAGTATTAAAAAAGTTAAGCTTGATAGCCCAAAACTCCTGTATGTTACTCCTTCCAATCAGTACCCAAGTGGGGTAAAGATGAGTCTTGAAAGACGTTTGGAGTTACTTGACTGGGCGAGTAAGAAAAACTGCCTGATACTTGAGGATGATTACGATCATGAGTTTAGCAATTGGGAGAACCCAATTACCTCAATTTTTGGATTAGATAGGAGCAACAGTGTTATTTATCAAGGGACTTTTAATAAGCTTTTACATCCCTCTGTTCGGCTTGGCTATTTGATCGTACCACCATATTTGCTTCCCGCGATTGAAGCTCTGTATGAGCAGACAATCAGATTCGTTTCTCCGATCACCCAAAAGATAATGTCAGCTTTTATTGAGAAGGATTACTTAAGTAATCACATCAGGAAAGTAGTTCAGGTATCAAATGAGCGTCGATCAATTTTTAGAGACTGTTTCGACAAACACTTTGAAGAGGATGTAAAACTGCACCCACTAAACGAAGGCCTGCATCTTATCGCGAAACTTCCTGCACATATTGATGATATTAAAATGTCAAATTATTTAGAAAAGAATGGCATTGTTGCTTTTCCGTACAGTAAATACTTTCCAAAGGGGCTGAAGGAGAATGGCTTGCTTATGGGTTTTTCCTCGGTGGGAAAACGGGTCATTGAGGAGAAAATCGGAAAGATGCACAAACTCTTTCAAGACTATCTATTGATAAAATAGGTTCCCTAAGTTCTCTTCCGCTGCTAGCGAATCACTCTCTACCCCCAACAACCTTCCTCAGCCAATCATAATAGAGAGCGATAAACAACATTAAGGTCATTGACCAAATCACAAGGACATTGAAAAACTTGGTGTCAATGTAAGAGCCCAGAAAGTGCTTCTCTGGATAGTAGAAGTTTACCCTAAAATCAAAGGAATGATCAGGCTCGGTGTTTTTCGCATAAATGGGATAGATTTTCTGTACTAGTTCACCATTAGATTCCACAATTCTCTTTTCAGTACCGATGTTTTTCACCATAAAGTTGATTCGATCATTTTGATATCGACTCTTCTCGTCGTAGAAGGCAGCATTCTTCTCATCGGTTGAGGTAAGATCTGCAATTTTAGTATCTAGCTCTGTCTTGGTGTTCTTCCTTCTGTTGTTATAGACTCCTTGTAGTGTATTCAGAAATTGCTTTGCATCTTCAAAGACTGCTTTTGAAAATTCTGCTTTTGTTAGCTTTTCGACATCAGGAAATTTGTCGGAACCAAAGACAGCGAGTTCTTTATCTATCTCCTTTTTGATCAGCTCCATCTTTTCATCAAAGAGGGGATTATCTCTGTTTTTATCACACCAGATAAGGTTATCCTCTAGAAATTTAATGTAGTAAACCGACTTGTAGGTGTTTTGAGCAATAACGCGATCGAGTTCGTAGAACTGTGCATTTTGGGGGTTGTCCTTAAACTGCGCAACAGCCAGTGCTTCGAATGCCCAGCGAGATGCCATTAACTCACCTATAAGTGGAACCTTCTTTTCATTGGAAAAGGTATTGTTAAGCTTGTCAAAATCAACAACTACCCCACTCAGGATCAGTTGAGGAATTATTAAAAGGGGAATCAGGATGTAGATAGTGATCACGGAATTAAAGCCTGAGGAAATATTGAGGCCCAGGATATTTGCGAAGCAGGAGACAGAAAAAAGAATTAGCCAGTAAGACATAGTCATCCCTTGAATTTCCAGGATAAGCGCGCCAACTAAAATGAAAAGGAGTGTCTGAATGGCAGATAGAGCAAAGAGGATTAATGTTTTGGATGAGAGGTAGCTGAATCGACTAAGGTGCAAAAAGGTCTCTCGTTTCAGTATTCTTCGATCTTTAATGATTTCCTCGGCACTTACGGTAAGACCCATGAACAGGGCAACGATAATGCTCATAAAGAAAAAGACAGGGATGTTCTCATTTGAGTAAAAAGTATAGTCGGATCCCGACGCAGAATATTTAGTAATGATCGCTAGCAGAAATGATAAGACAGGAGCCTCCAACACATTGATAATCATGTACTGTCGGTTACTGATTTTTGAGAGCAAATCTCGCTTCAAGAATATCTGAGCTTGCTTTACTCTACTTGGAATGGAAAGATTTTGCTCGGGTTTTTCAGTTTCTTCTTTCTCCTTCGGGACAACCGTACCTGCCTGGAAATGTTCGTGCCACTGTTCGGCAGTATACTTTCTTTTGTTCGTGACCTTTCCATATTCATCGACCACTTTGGTTTCGATGATATTGAAGATCTGCTCTGGGTTGACATTCCCACATTCGATACATGCGCCCTGCTCCTTGTCGATCATGTCAACAATCTTCTTGAAGTAAGTAACGGACTCCACAGGGTTGCCATAGTAGATTTGATGACCACCTATGTCAAGAATAACCAACTTATCGAACATTTTGAAAATGTCGGACGAAGGCTGATGGATTACTACAAAGACCATTTTTCCCCTTAGTGACAATTCCTTAAGTAGATCCATGATGTTTTCAGAATCGCGGGACGACAAGCCACTTGTTGGCTCATCGACGAATAGCACGGAAGGTTCGCGAAGTAGTTCAAGTCCAATATTCAGACGTTTTCTCTGACCTCCGCTAATAGTTTTTTGCAAAGGGTTCCCTACTTTGAGATCCTTTGCTTCAGTTAATCCAAGGGAGTCGATCGTTTTGTTCACTAGCTCTTCAAGCTCAGCTTTGCTAGATTTCGAAAAGCACAGCTTGGAGGCGAAATATAGGTTCTGGAAGACTGTAAGATCCTCAATGAGGAGGTCGTCCTGAGGCACAAAACCAATTACTCCTTCTACCTGCTTTGGATTTTTGTATATGTCTACACCATTTATTCGGACAGCTCCTGAGGATGGTTTTGATGTGCCGTTTAGGACATTAAGTAGGGTGGATTTACCAGCACCACTTCCTCCCATCAGACCAAAGAGTTTTCCAGAAGATTCTGAAATATTGACATCAACTAAACCCTTTTTGCCATTTCTAAACTCATAGCTAATATTCTCAGCGACGAAAGAAATCTTGGTTTCTGTAACTTCCTCTCTGTATGTCGTAAGAATATCGCTGAAGTAAAGTCGGTCTGTTCTTTTGCCTTTTACGGAACTGCCATTTGGCAATATCTTTATTTTTCCAGGGGAAATGAGAAGGCCATCTAGGGTCAGAAGTTCGCCACCAGCATATTTGAAAAAATAGATTTCTATTCCTGGGACTCTGAAGAAGGCAATATGCCCGCGTAGATTTTCAAGTTTAATGTGCTTGATGTCTGATTTTTGTCCAGGGTCTTCGGGATTGACAACGATACTGAACTCACTGGAAAAATCCTCTATTACCTGAGCCGTCACAAACGTTTTGATTCCGTCAACCACCGACTTGTCAAAGAAGAAGCATTCTCCTAGAAAGTAGAGGAGCTCTTTTTCCCGATCTGTAATCTTCTGATCCGCCATGATCAGCTCCATTGAGCGAACCATGATGACGAGTTTTTGTGGTCGGGTAAGGGCTTTATTTATGTCGTTGGCAAGTTTTTGAATCTCACCTTTATCATCTGTGCCCGTGCTGATCTCTTCAATGTACTGATCGAGAACACGTAGGTAGCTTGCATAGTCCTCTCTACTTACATTTTCTTGTAAGAAGTCTCGTACACTTGCCTTCTCAGTTTCCTCTACTACGCCTTCTTCTTTCGCGACAATAACGAGAAGTTGAATGATTGCCTTTAGTAGCTTTTCGCTCATAAAGATTGGTTGGTTAGGGTTGGAAAACTAAAGATAAACATTAAGCTTCTAGGTCAAAATGCTTTTGGTCGAGCGGCGCAATAAAAAAAAGTCGCCAACGATCTGATTGGCGACTTTCAATATTGTATTTAAAGAAAACTACTGTACGATGGAGCCTCTTATTCTACTTACTTCACTAGCCATGTTGTTTAGCACGTTTGTAGATAGGGTGAAACTTCCTGTGTTTTCGGAAATATTCTTTTCGACTTCTGCAAGCTCACCATCGTAGATGGCTTTTACTTTCTCCAAGTCAGTCATGGTTGTTTTTACTCCCTCGCTCTGTGGAACATCTTTCATCACTTTCATCAAATCGGCCAAAGACTGCTTTTGCTTCAAGACCACCTGAACAAGTGGCTCAAGAATAAGATTTACATCATCTGCTGACAGTCCATCTGCAGGATAATTGTTCACTATCATGGTAGAGATGTACATTCCTTCGATCCAGCTACCCGCAAGTAGAAGCGCTGCGCTGTTTAGTTGATCCAATTCTGAAAGTCTCGCTCCTGATTTTTCCATTACCTCATTGATAATGCTTGTAAGGGAATCTTTGTTTTCCATGTTGCTTTCGAATCTAGCAACCATACCGAAGTCTATAGCATCTGCAATGCCTACAGGTGAAGCAAGTTTTTGACATTCGCCCATGTAGTTAAGAGCTTCTTCGGATTTTTCGTATGAAGAAAGGTATCCAATATCTGCAGCGTATACGCCCAGATTCAATGCGGCTTTATCAACGTCGCTTTGATAGGATAGAACATTTTCGGTTGAGTTAACTAAGGAAGCGTCGAAGTCAGCACCTGCTGCGATCAGTAGATATGGAACCTCTGAGGGAGGAGGAAGATCCTGAATAACTTTTTTGACATCTGCGGCAACTTGAGCTTTGGCGGATTCAAATTCTGTTCCTGCATTTGAGTCAGCAGCTTTTTCTCCACCTCCTCCGCAGGAATAAAGAAAGAGTGCAACCAATGCTAATACGCTGGTTTTGATACGGTTAAGTTTCATATTGTAATTATAATTTGACATTTTTTCGATTTCGGACAACCAAGATAACTATTGATTGAATATTTCAATGATATTCTTTTTGATCTTCACACTAATTTCATCCAGCGGCAGGTCATTTATGTCTCTTCCAAAAGGGTCTTCAATTTCCTCCGAAATAAGCTCAACACTCATCAAGAAGTAAAAAGCCATGACTACAAGTATAATTGACCAATACCCAAACTCTCCAATAAATGTCATCGGCAAGGTGATGGAGTAGATGAATAGGAACTTTTTGATGAACATGCTGTAGGAGTAGGGAATTGGCGTGGACTTGATTCTTTCGCATGCACCAATGATGTCTGTGAAGCCCTTCAATTCTTTATCAAGTATGATGAGTTGTTCACTTGTGAAGATTCCCTTCTTGTGAAGGGCAAACACTCGCTCCATCAAGATCACGTTAATAATGTTTGGCCTGTGCTTGCTGTTGATGATCTTTCCTTTCACCTCTGCATCGATGAAGTCCATTTCGCCCACAAGAATACTGTCTCGAAGGTGTTCTTTCATGGAAAAAACTAAGTTGGGAATCATCTTCCGAAAGAAGGCACGATCCTCCACAGACTCGACAGGGAGGTAAGTTGCCAATTTTATCGCTAGTTGTCTGGAGTCATTTACCAATTGCCCCCACAACTTTCTTCCTTCCCACCATCGATCATAGGCAGTATTGGTTCGAAGCACAAGGAATAGACCAAGGATCACTCCTAAAATTGAGTGAAAAGCCTTTGTGTCGGTAATAACAATGTCCAGGACATCGATAAACAAAAAACATAAAAAAGCTGTCAGTACAGCGGCGAATAAGATTAGTGGAAACAATAATCGAATGACGTAGCGACTGTATACATCAAAGATTAATGAAAACCACGATTTAGGGTTATATTGGATCATGGAAGGGTGAAGATAGTAAAAACAACTTTTTTATCTCAAATGCTAGTGATGTGCTTTGAGTTTATTCTTTAAGGCTTTGTAATATTCTTCGTCCAGTAGTTTAAACTTTTTTTTCAAATTCATAATTCTTGAGTAGGACACAAAAATCCTTTCCCTCGAAATAACACCTTCCTCGACCATTTCCTTAATAAGCGAGTGCACATCCGAAGAGGTGACCATGTCATAGTCCTTTACATTGTTGGCAAACATTAAGATATCCACTCCGGCATCAATGGACATTCGGATAGCTTCCCTAATACCGTATTCGTTCTTTATGGCTCCCATCTGCATGTCGTCGGAAACAACCACTCCCTGGAAACCAAGAAACTCTCGTAACATGCCTGTCACCACCCTTTTCGAAAGTGTGGCAGGTATTTTCGTTTGATCCAATGACTTATTTACAATATGAGCAGTCATTATTGCTGCAACACCGCCGCTATCAATTAAGGCTTTGTAGGGATATAATTCTTCAAACTGCCAGGTCTCCGTGACATCAGCTAATCCTAGGTGTGTATCGTTCTTGCTGCTTCCATGACCTGGAAAATGTTTCAATACGGGGATCACGTTTTTCTTGTTGTGTTCACTAATTACCTCCTTGGCTTGCTTGATCACTTCCACATAGTCGGATGAATAGCTCCTTTTGAGTTTGCCAATGACTGGGTTGTCGGGATTTGTATTCACGTCTACTACAGGAGCGTAATTCATATTTATTCCAAGGCTGTCAAGCAAAGTCGCGATTTGATTGGCATAGAAGCGCGTGGTATCAAGGTTGTTGATTTCTCCTAGTTCTTGAGCCGAAGTGTTTTTGGGAAAGCCGTATTTTTCCTTTAGCCGTGTGACTCGACCACCTTCTTCATCTATACCGATAAGCAACGGAATTTCAGCGTTCTTTTGAAGTTTGCTATTTAGTTGAGCCAATGTTGCCTTTGTCTTTTCCTTTGAGAGGTTCTTCTCGTACAATACGACCCCACCCACTTTTCCCTCTTTTATTTCCTTAAAAATTGATTCGTTGGAATCTGGCCTAGAAAAATCACCAATACCGATCATGATCATTTGTCCAATCATGGCATCCAGACTGTCATAAGTAAGCTCAGATTGTCCTTTGCTGGAAATCGCCAGTAGCAGAGTGGTCAAAAACAGAAACTTCTTCATATAGACTAGTCCTTTATGATCTTGAGAATTTTCTCACCGCTGGTTGAATAGTAGTGTCCCTGCAAATCTGCGGCCATACAGGAATGGACAGGCAGGATTCCTAACAGATCTCCCAGTTTTAGTTTAGCGATTTCGGCAGCAGGCATTTGAACGATCCCGTGCTCCTGAGATATTTTTCGGACATTTCCAATAACCGGTGATTTCCACCCATTTGTGGTCAATCGAACGGCTTTTCCAAAACTCTTTTTTCCATTTTCTTCAAGTCCCTCTTTTGAGAGGTGTACTCCTCCTCCGAAAACCACTACTTCATCACGTTCCTCATGAATTGCTACTACAGGACTAGCGAGGCAGACACTGATGTCTTCTGTTTTACAGGAGCCTATTTCTTTTTGCATCCAGTCAAAAAAAACGAAGTTTCCAGCTCGAATTTCATCGACCCCTGAAAGGTCAGGGATCATGCTACAGGAAGGCGTGTCACCGTAGCTGATGATTCCCCCAAATTTTGATTTCAACTTGTTGAGGATGAGCACTGAGTCGGCAAATATTGATGGTATCTCTGCTTTGGGGGAATAGTACGTGTGTCCTGCGTGCCCTAAGAATCCTTTGAATTTGACTTTGTCAGTTGAGGACTGCACAAGGCTTTCGATTAGCGCAAGCTTTTCAGGGTCTATGCCAGTCCGATGCGTCCCAATATCAATTTTGAGAAAGTAGCCAACGGGATTTTGGATTAGTTGATTGGCGAGGCGTAAGCTTTCTTCCGATTCTATAAGAATATTTAGCGAGGTAGTCTTGGCTATTTCTGAAATGTCTTCAGACTCCAAGGGATTGTAGGGAAAGGCAATAGTGATATCATTCCAGCCAGCTGCTGCAAAGTACTGCGCCATTGTTACGGAGCTTGCCGTGCATTTGCTGACACCGAATTTGCGAAACCATTCTCCAATTTCTGCAGAATGATGCGTTTTGAAATGAGGCCTTAGTTCGGCATTCGCTGCCTTGGCTTTGTCAGCCATTCTGCGAATGTTCTCAAGGCATTTTTCTTTGTTTACTAGTAAGGTTGGCTTAGTTATTTTCATCAAACAATAGATACATGCTGTATTCGAAAGCATCAAAAGTATCTAAAAGTGTTTGGATGAATTGTGGGTTGCTCAAGTAGAAGTTAAGAAAGTTGTCGTGACGCTCCTGCAAACTTCCACTTGGAAATAGAACATCTTTCACTCCATTGATCTGATCTTGGCTGTTTGTATGTTTTCTTTTCTCTGCTCTGAGTAGTTTTTTCTCTGCTTTTTCCAGTTTTTTCTCTGCTGTTGCTGCCAGTGCTTCCAAATGCTGTTTGAGTGTTGGATCCACCGCAGATGCTTTTTCTCCGAGCTCCTGATAGAGCGTATTGATCTGACTTAATTCAGCACTGTAACTCAAGTTCTGTGTGGAGTTGGACGTTACCCATTTTCCGAAAGCCTGATCTTTGCTTAAGAACAAATCAGTGAAAGAAAGTTCAGTCTTTTTCCATTTGCTTGCATCATTATTCGAAATAACAAGTGCAAAATTACGAGGCATTAGCAATGGGAATGGTGTCTTGAAATGTGCAAAAATAGATTTCAATTGCAACCAATACACCGCCTCTGACGGGCCACCAACATAGGCCAAGTTCGGAAGGATCGTTTCTTGATAGAGCGGGCGAAGAATCACATTTGGGCTGAACTTCTCAGGGTGGTCTTTAAGTAATTGCCTGATTTCCGATTCTGAAAACTGGATATCGGTGTCAACGACCTGGAAGCGATCACCATTCTTCTCGATTCGCTCACGAACATTGTCAGCCAGATAAAAAAAGTTAATTTCTCGAGCCGAAACCTGAGTTTTGTAGCCAAGAGCTTGGAGCCCCTCTGTGTCTTGTGCCGATGCTTTTTGAGCTGAGTGATTGAAAAGATCATCTTCAATAACTGGAGTGAATACGGTTTTTAAACTACTGTCGTCAGCATCTACAACAACTATTCCCTCATCTCCGAAGAGATGGTTTACATAGTGTCGCCCTGCCTCAGCCAGTGTTCCTTTTGCATAAGCTTCCTTGAAAAAATCGATCCCTGCCGGTAGCTGATTTAGTATTTCTTCGATTCCATCAAGTTGGAATTTTCCAACGGCTCCTTTTTGATCTGAGTCCCATTGGTATTTCTTTTGGTCAAAATAGAAATGATTGATCTCGTCAAAATCATGATCCTCTGACGCCATCCAGTAGACGGGCACAAAATTTTGTTTTGGGTATTTTTTCTTAAGGTCCTTACAAGCATTGATTACGGTAACAATCTTGTAGATAAAGTAAAGTGGCCCAGTAAAAATGTTAAGCTGATGACCTGTGGTAACAGTAAATGTGTTTTCCAGACCCAGGCTTTTGATGTTTTCTGTAACCCTTCCAGAGACAAGAAGACCCTGATATTGTCTCTCTAGTGCTTCAACTAAAACCGTTCGGTTGGCTTTTGGAAAATTTCGGTTGTCGATTGTCCATTGAAAATTATCAATGGACGGGAAATCAGTATAGTAGGGTTTTAGTTCAGGTTTTTGATTGATGTAATCAATAAATAGGGAGCTAAAACAGTCGGTTTCGTCTAAAGGAATATTTTCTTTTTGCACTAGGAATAAAGCGGATTAATTATGAATTGGTTCACCGTACAAGTCAAATGCGGTAGCTTCAGTAATTTTCACATTGGCGAAATCTCCAATCCTCAAGTAGGAATCGTCCGTTGAAATGATGACCTCATTATCAACTTCTGGAGAGTCATGCTCTGTTCTACCAATGAAATTTCCAGCTTCAACGCGATCTATCAACACTTTGAATGTTTTTCCTACTTTGTTTTCGTTGATGCTCATTGAAATTTCTTCTTGCACTTCCATTACGGCATTTGCCCGTTCTTGTTTGGTTTCTTCCGGGACATCATCTTCAAAACTATATGAGTGGGTGTTTTCCTCATGTGAGTAGGTAAAGATCCCCAGACGCTCAAATCTATTCTTCTCCACAAAGTCGATCATCTCCTCGAAATCCTGCTGCGTTTCTTGTGGATGCCCCGCAATGAGTGTGGTTCTAATTGCGATATCTGGCACCTTTGATCTCATTTTATCGAGTAGCACCTCGGTCTTTTCTCTTGTTGTCCCCCTTCGCATGAGCTTGAGCATCTTGGAGGAGGCATGTTGAAGTGGAATGTCCAAATAGTTGCAAATATTTGATTTTGCAGCCATAATATCTAAAACATCTTCAGGAAATCCTGTCGGGAACGCATAATGCAGCCGAATCCACTCCAAACCATCAACATCTGAAAGACGATCCAGAAGCTCAGCCAGATTTCTCTTCTTATAAATGTCGAGTCCGTAATAGGTAGAATCCTGAGCGATGAGCAGAATTTCCTTGGTACCATTTTTAACCAGAGATTTCGCCTCGGTGACTATTTGTTCCATCGGCTTGGAAACATGCTTACCTCTCATCAAGGGGATAGCACAAAAACTGCACGGGCGATCACAGCCTTCTGAAATTTTTAAATAGGCGTAATGCTGATTCGTAGTGATGATCCGTTCGCCAAGCAACTCTTTCTTGTAGTCAGCTTTGAATTTTTTCAAAAGAAGGGGAAGTTCCATGGTTCCGAACCAGGCATCAACATCTGGAATCTCTTGTTGCAGATCCTCACGATAGCGCTGCGACAAGCACCCTGATACGTAAACTTTATCCACTAAGCCTTCTTGCTTGGCATCCACATACCTAAGAATAGTATCGATTGACTCTTGCTTCGCGTTATCGATGAATCCACATGTATTTACAATAATGATGTTGGCGTCATCTTTCTCTGCCTCATGCGTGGCATCAATCTTGTTTCCTCTCAACTGAGTGAGCATTACTTCAGAATCAACAAGGTTTTTGGAGCAACCGAGTGTTACGATGTTGACTTTATCTTTTTTTAGTGTTTTGGTCTTCATACTGAAGTAAAAGAATAGTGACTATGAAAATCAAACGTTAATAATTGATCCCCACGAAGTGGGGCGACGCAAAGCTAATGGAAATAAGAAGGGACTGTATATGTATTTTTGCCGCTTAATGTCGAATAGATTGTTAATCATAATGTCAATATGTACGCTCCTTGGTTGTAGCGACATAGATAATTGCACCAGCGATTCGAATACTTCATTTATGGTTGTGCGTTTTTTTGACTTTGAAACGAAGGAGAGCAAGAAGGTGGGTTTTCGAGTGTCATCTACTGCAAGCACTGACCTCTTTGGTTTAAGCACGGATTCTTTGGTAATAGGACTCCCACTCGATCCATTGGACTCCACGGGATTGTTTTTATTTGATTCTGACACTAACGACTATTTCCTGCGAGTAAGGTACGATGCAAGCTTTTCGCTTTTTGATTCAAACTGCGATCCGTCTTTATTTTTTAGCGGCTTGGATACGCTGAGAAGTTCCTTTGATTCCACGGCAATTATCGGGACTGTTACTAACCGTCAATTGACAGCAAACTTTGAAGTATACTTTTAGCATATTGACTTTGATTTTTTCCTTGTCTTCATTTTCCCAAAATGAGGAGCCAGAAGTTAAGCGATCAAAACTTGGATTTCACGATCTTAAGGTCGGAGTGAATCTGCTTAGATCAGGAAGGACATTGTTGGGATCAGGAAAAGATACGCACGAAGGGGAGGTAGCCCTGGGCGTCAATGGATGGAACTATGTTTTCGACTTTGGCACAGAAAAGAACGAACGCTCGGGCAGCTATACCTACGAAAACAAGGGAACTTATTTTCGTGTGGGAGTGGATCGGAACTTTGTGCAAAATCCAGGTAAGGGAAATGTACTTGCTCTGGGGCTGCGATATGCCAGAGCTGGCTTTGAAGACCAGCTGATTTACACACTTAACAATGGATTTGGGGATCAGGAAATTGACTTGTCGAATACAGATCTGAAAGCCCGCTGGTTCGAGCTTAATTTTACTTTGAGAGGAAAAATTGTTTCCCAACTATACACGGGCTTCACGTTGAGATGGAAGTTTTCTAGGAAAGTTTTCGGAGAGGAGACCTTGCAAACTTTTGACATTCCTGGCTTTGGAAATACGAAAAGAGAAAACGCCACCTCGTTTGACTACTACGTGATGTGGCGGATTCCATTCAAGTAGGAGTCTCTGATATCGACCCTGTATGTGGATGTGATGGAGTGACTTATAGCAATGGGTGCGATGCAAAGTGCTCGGGAATATCTTCGTTTTCAGAGGGGGCATGCAAATCCAACTAGATTATTAAACCTCAAAAAATTTCCAGATTGAGAGACCTACTAATCAAAAGGAATTTTTATCTTGCTTTCCCTTACCCGTAACAACACATCCTATGACAACTGTAGATCTTCAATCCGAAATAGATTCATTAGAAGCACAATTGACTGGAGACATGTTCACCGACATGGACTTGAAAGACAAAATTCACAATCTAAGAATGAAACTAAAGGGAACCCGCCCAATGAATTCGGAGATTGAATGTGTGGGCTGCGGCAGCTAAACCAGTTGTCAATCAATAGTTTTGTTTTTCTAAGAGAAACCATTTCCTCGTTTTGCTGTCTTTGTCCTGTAGAAGATTACTACGAAAAATGAGATCATTTCAGGCAGCTATAATTTACCTTATTTTAACTCCTTGCTTTGCCCAGCCAGCAAATGAGGCAAAGTACGATTACATCTCAGACTATGGGGATCAAGGGCATTCATCTTGGGCCATGGTGAGAAAGAACAACCTGTATGGATTTATTGATCGAGATGGAAAAGAAATAGTCTCCCCTTCGCTGGAAAAAATTTATTCATTTGGAGAGTATGGCCCCAATGTGGCACTCGTAAAAAAAGATGGTCTTTCTGGTTTCATTAACCGTGAAGGACTGCTTGTGGTAAAGCCAGAATACACGAGAATACATGATTTCAACACAAAAAAGATTAATTGGGCGCTGGTTGAAAAGAATGGGCTGTTCGGATTTATTGATAGAGCAGGAGAGACGATGGTTCCCCCGATCTACAATAGAATAGGAGATTTCGGAGTTTTTAGACCCAACTGGGCGCTGATTGAGCGAGATGGCCTTTTTGGATTCCTGGATCGGGAAGGGAAAGTAGTTGTAGAAATAAAATATGATCGGATTCACAGCTTCGGATCTATTGGATCAGGGTGGGCCAAAGTAGAGAGCAACGGGCTGATGGGTTTCATTGACAAAAGTGGAAGAGAAGTAATTGCTCCCAAATACACCTATGTTTCTGGTTTCGGAAACATCACCAGTTATTGGGCGAAGGTCGGGACTGATGGACTGTATGGATTCATTGATCGAGTTGGTGAGGAGGTCGTTCCTGTTCAGTATTCTAAAATGTATGATTTTGGAACGAAAGGGCCTAGCCATTTGGCACTTGTACAGAAATCTGGATTGTATGGATTCATAGATAAGACAGGGAAGGAAATAGTTCCAGCTAAATACGATAAGATCAGCAGGTTTGATCGAGAGAATGCGAATTGGGCGCTGGTAGAGAAAGATGGGAAATTCGGATTTTTGAATTCCGATGGGAAAGAGATTGTGCCAGTGGCTCTAAATGACCTCAGTAAAAATTTTCATGAGTTAAGTGATCACTTTCAGTCAGGAGGAATCCACGTGGGAACTGAAGGGCCAGTTAAACGATTTTGGGTCAGTCCTTTTGTGAACCAATATGCTGTGATCAAAAGTAAGAAGACATGGAACTTGGGAGTGGTAGATCGAGATTTTAATGTGGTGGTTCCTGTGGAGTACAAAAAAATAATGGTGGATGACGAAGGTAACATCCACGTCTGGCGACGGCAAGACTAGTTTGGTCGGCGGTAGAAAATGAATATGAAAAAAGCCCCGCGAAGGGGCTTTAGATTGAGGTTCTGTCGGGTCTTGACTAGAAGACTTCGCTAAACAGCGTTTTCATCTCTTCCCAGCTGGCACTATCTGCAGCTGCATTGTATGCCAACGGTAATCCGAATTGCTCACCTAACTCATCTGCTGCCTCATTTGTGAAAGCATGTGTTGCTCCTTCGTAAGCAATGTATTTGTAACTGGCACCAGCCCCATCCATAGCCGCTTTGAAATCGTCCACTTGCTGTTCAGACACCCAAGGGTCATCGGCGCCGTTGGCGACAAGAATCCTTGCTTTAACGGCACCATCACTCGGCATGATTGGAAGACCAAGTCCTGCATGGAATGCGGCGACTCCGTCGATATCATATCCTGCATTTGCCATGCTTAATGCCATTGTCCCACCAAAGCAAAAGCCGATCACACCAATTTTTTCAGGATCAACATTTGGATGGTTTTTTAATTGCTCTAGTGCACTTTCAAACCGTGCTTTTGCGACATCCATATTACTTACTACTGCGGTCATGAATTTTCCCGCATCATCGGGGTGCTCTGTGTTTTTTCCGTCACCATACATATCGAGGGCAAAGGCCACATATCCCAGTTTCGCCAGTTTTTCAGCTTGTTTTCTTGAATGCTCATTGTGTCCCCACCACTCGTGAATAACAAGTATACCTGGACGTTTAGCATCACTGCTTTGATCCAGAGCAAAGTAGCCATTCATATTCGTCGAGTCGGTGGAGTATTGAACTTCTCCGACAGGAACAACAACTTCTTCAGCTGCCTTTTCTTTGGTTGGTGCCGAGCATGCAGCAATAAGAAGCATGCTTAGCAGTGTGTAGGTTAATTTTTTCATCATGGTTTCAGTTTTTTCAAAGTTAGTTGGAATGGCGAAGTTTTGGGTAGAAAAAAACCAGACACTTTGGTCTGGCATTTTTAGGTCTTGAGATGCTACTTGAGCCTGAAACTGATAGGAACAGACATTTGCACCCGTACAGGAATTCCACGCTGCTTTCCTGGACTAAAGTCTGGTAGCAATCCTACGACTCGTATTGCCTCCTCATCACAGCCCGCTCCAATTCCCCTTTTTAGCCTTACTTGAGATACAGATCCATCTTTTTCAATAACAAAATCTATACTAACTCGGCCTTCGATGCCAAGATTTTTAGCTCTACGAGGGTAATTGATATTCTTGGCTAAGAACGAAAGCAGTGCATGGTCACCTCCAGGAAACTCTGGCATTTTTTCTACGAAGAGGAAAGGTTCGTCTACTGGCAGTGAGTCTCCATAATATTCAGGAGCTAGCTCATCATCAATCAGTTCATTCTCGATTTCTATTTCCTGTTCGATTTCTTTCTCGACTTCATCTATCGCGTCAAAGGTCTGAATTGGAGGGGTTATGGTTTTGGGTTTCGGTGGCTTGGGTTTTTCATGCTCTGTTGAAATTATAATATCAATTTCAGGCCAAACATCCTCATCAATGGATGGATCCCACGGGTTAATAGGATCAATCTCCGTCTTAAACTCAAAGGCAGAGATCGTCATTGCAAGAGCCAGGATTAACCCGATTCCGAAGAAAACGGGTCTTTTTCTTTCCAAGTCATACTTTTTGTTCTTTTTAATTTCCATAATTCAGTTATTTATTGTGTGAAATATAAATCCACAGAATACAAAGCATGAATCATGCCCAAACGTCCGCTACTTATTATCTTAACGGCTATGAATAGACTTCTTCTCTTACTGTTAATCGTCCCTGGAATTCTAATGGGCCAAGGCCAGGGAAAGTTTAAGTCAAAATACACGGTGGATGATTTGGACAAAGTCCCCGTTGCACCTGACTATTCGCAGATGAAGTATTGGATTGCGCATCCCGATCAGGAAGATGCTGCCGATTTGGTTCCAGGCAAGGGAGAACTGATGGAATATCAGGAGACCGCAGATATTGATGTCTTTTTCGTTTATCCCACCATTTATACTAAAAAGCAGCATCCAGATCACCCATGGTTTGCCGATGTGGACGACGAGAAACTGAACAAGCAAATAGCTAAATCGACCATAAAGTATCAGGCCTCGGTTTTTAATTCTTCTACGAAAGTGTATTCACCGCTGTACCGACAGGCACATATTGGGATCTATTTTCTAGATCTGGAATTGAAGTTGGGTGCGCTAAAATTTGCTTATCAAGATGTTAGGGAGGCCTTTAAGTACTATTTGGAGAATTACAATAATGGGCGACCTATTGTCATCGCTTCTCATAGTCAGGGATCGACGCATGCAGAGAGCTTGCTCAAAGAGTTTTTTGAGGGAAAGGAGCTCATGAATCAACTGGTGGCGGCCTATCTGGTGGGTATGCCACTTCGTGACGATACATTCAAGTCAATCCCGATTTGTGAGGACGAAAATGAGACGGGCTGTTGGCTAAGTTGGAATACGTATAAGCAGGGCTACTATCCTCCCAATCACGACTTCTGGTACGATGCGGGAGTAAGCGTAAACCCATTAAGTTGGAAAAGAGACAGCACCTATGTGTCCTGGGGAGCAAACTTGGGCGGAGTCCTCAAAAATTACAAAAAAATAAGACCAGGACTATCGGACGCTCAAAACAAGGATGGAATGCTATGGGTTAATAAACCTAAGTTTTTTGGAAACTTGTTCATCAATTGGAATCGGTACCACATTGTGGACTACAATCTTTTTTATAGAAACATCCGAGAAAATGTAGAAAATAGAGTGGAGGCCTATTTGGATAACTAACCTTCGGAGTGCTCATGCATAAAATCATCCAATAGAGCCATCATTTTTTCATGGATGAAAAACAGCTCCGTTTCTGCCAGATACTTCGGGGTAAACTTACAGAAGGCGATAAAGTCAGTTAGCTGATCGCCTTCCAATTGAGTCATTTCTCCAACCCATACCCTCGTGAATTTTTGCCTGGACTTCACAACGAAATGCTGATTCTTGTTGATTTGCTGCATCTTCCTTTGCTCCTTGGCCTTCTTGCTGAAGGCATTATGTAGAAATGAAATCGGATGAGTGGCCATGTATATCGGGTTATTGATATCCCTTTTTTCCAAAACATTATGCTCTTGCATCACCGTTTGTGGCACGCCATGATACCAAAAAGAAGTATCCTCTACCTCTGCATCAACAATCATTTGCTTGAATCGCGAATATTCGGGAAACTCGCCAATCACAACCTCTTCCAGGTATACAGTATCGATGGGGAGCAAAAATTCTTTTCTAACCTCAAACCAGGATTCTTTCACCACCCAGCCTAGGATTTGAAACCCTACATGGGAGAGCATGAGTGTGTCTCCAGCCTGTGCAGGAATTCGGAACTGCGCATATTCGTCAGCGATTGCTAGTTTTTTAGAGGTGAGATTTCTGATGTGAACGCCTAGAATTTCCTCCTTTGTTGTACTGTCCTTCACAATCCCATACATGTATCTTCGCTGAGAGACGCCAACAAGTGAGCAAAGTAGAAGCAATGTGATGACAAAAGTTTTCACTAGAATTCAAATATCCTCCAACTAATTAGAGGTTCATTTCTCTGTTATGATTTTTTAACAATTTAGGTGCCAGATGTGTTCATAGATGATGATTAACATATCGAGACATTCTGGCATCTACACACTTACAGTAATGCAGGAATTGCCCATTGGGTTGCCTGAGGCTTGGAAGTTTTTTTCATCACCAGCGAATCTGGAAAAAATTACACCTGAACACATGGGCTTCCGCATCACATCTGGAGCACCCGGAGCAATGTATCCTGGTCAGATAATTAGCTATAAGGTTTCACCTTTTCCAGGAATTAAGGTGAATTGGGTTACAGAGATCACACATGTAGAAGAGGGAAAGTTCTTTGTAGATGAGCAGCGTTTTGGTCCCTATAGCATGTGGCACCATGAACATCATTTTGAGCAAAAGGAAGGAGCAACAATTATGACCGACAAAGTCTCCTACAAAATCCCATTTGGAATACTGGGTCATTTGGCTCACTTGCTATTTATCAAGAGACAGCTAAAAAGGATATTTGAATATCGAATCAAGGTGCTGGAAGAAATGTTCAAAAGGTAGCGTATCTTTAAAGACGTTATTCATTTTACGACTTAACCAAACCTACCATGAATCGTCGCGAACTTATTAAAGGTCTTGGGATGGGAGCTGCAAGCTTGCCATTTCTGTCAATGGCCATGACAGTCAGCCCTTCAATGCCTGAATGGAAAGAATTTTTCACTGACGACAAAGTGAAGGATGAAGCTTTCTGGAAGAAATTCAAAAAGGACTACTATGATGTCTCCAAAGAATTTATCAATTTGGAAAACGGGTTCTTTGGCGTTCAACCGATTCCTGTTTACAAGGCATACCTCAAAAACATAGAACGTCTCAATCAATTTTCCTCAAAATATCTAAGGACTGAATATGGTGCTGACTTGAAGGCTATCATGAAGCAATTGGCAGAATTTTCGGGTGTGAGTGATGAAGAATTGTTGATCACACGAAATGCGACTGAAGCGATGAACATCATTATTAATGGTCTTGACCTTAAAGCTGGGGACGAGGTGATCCTACACAAGCAAGACTATTACAGCATGATCGAGGCATTTGAGATGCTGGAAAAGCAAAAGGGGATAAAAATTAAGGTGATAAGGGTTCCGTTGCTTCCGAAAAATGACGAAGAAATTATCAGTAAATATGAGGCTGCAGTTACCTCGAGGACGAAGTGCATACTAACCACACATATGATACACCTCACTGGGCAAATCATGCCAGTTAAGAAAATTGCAGATACGTTCAAACCTAGGGGAATCGATGTGATCGTTGATGCCGCTCACAGTTTTGCGCAGGTAGACTATAAGCTGGGGGATCTCAATTGTGATTTCGTTGGAGTGAATCTCCATAAGTGGTTTGGGAATCCGCTTGGAGCTGGACTTTTATACGTGAAGAAGGACAGGATTAAAGATCTGAAGCCAATGTTTGGGGACAGTGCCAAGGAGGACAATGACATCAAGAAGCTGGGCCACTTTGGAACGCTTTCCGTTCCGATTGTCATGACAATACCAGAGTCTAAGAAATTCAATGATATGGTAACAATTCCATTGAAGGAAAAGCGACTAAGGTATTTGCAGAACTATTGGACGAAGGAAGCAAAGGGAATTCCAAAAGTTAATGTGACTACCCCTGATGATCCGAAGCGGAGCTGCGCCATTGCAAGTTTTGCGATTGAAGGAATGAAAACAGAAGATGTCATACGTGGCCTTCTAGAAAAACACAATGTATTTACAGTGATCAGGCACCTCGAAGATCAGGATGTGGTTAGAGTAACGCCAAACCTGTACAACAATACTGGTGAGATGGATGTACTACTGGAAGGGTTAAATGATTTAGCAAAAAGTTAGTTTCTTAAGCTCAATGGGTCTTGACGATTATCGAACAAAGTTATAATCTCAATTTTGTTAAGACTTACTTTGTAGTAAAGTGTTGTCTGTGGGGTGACGACGCATTTATGAAGACTTGCAATTTCAATTGACTTAGGGCAGCTTTCGGGAAATTCACGTATTTGATCAAGACGGTTATCAAGTTTCTTGATGAAATCTCTTTTTACTTTCGCAGACCATTCTGATTCAAGGAAATGTAACAAATGATCAAGTTTATTTTTGGCGATGGTTGAGAGAACGACCTCCCTCCTCATTTTCTATGACTGGATATTACATCTTCATAATCGAATGTTTTTGCATCATCCAGTTCTGAAATACCTTGTTTGATTTCATTTTTTTCCTCTGCTGTTAGTGAGAACCAAAAATCATCCTCTTTACTTATTGATTCTACCTTGCTTAATAGACGTTCGTCGTTTAAATTGATCAACCACTCAATAAGGCTTAATTTTTTGGATTGGATGTCCATTTGATTTCGTTTAGTAGATAAAGTTAGCCATTTGTTCAGAAAAGACGCATTATACATCGATTCTAAGTATCTCAATCTATGAAGAATGCCCTAGAAGCAGAGGAACTACCAATGTTCCTATTCTTTAGCGACTCTGAGAGTAATCTATTTGAAATTAGCAAACATAGGATACGTGGATAGTTTGAAAATTTCAGTGATCATTCCTGCACTCAATGAGGAGCTGTACCTTCCGAAAACCATTGAAAATGTTTTTTTGAATGCGGAAGATCCTAAAAACTTGGAGGTGCTGGTGGTTGATGCAGGAAGCTCGGACAGCACCATGCAAGCCATAGAGAAACTGGATGTCCGAATGTTTTCAAAGCCAGAATTTGCCCTAAAAAAATACCAGAGCCTGAACTACGGGATTGAGCAGTCAACTGGAGAAATTTTACTATTTCTTGACGCTGATACCACTCTACCCAAGGCATTTGATAAGCACATTAGGAAAACATTGGAAGATAAAAAGATGGTTGGGGGAGCTTTTGAGTTTTCTTTCGAGAAACCAGATTGGAAGCTGTATCTGTTGCAGATGATCAACCGTATTCGTTATCGAATTGAACAAATGTACTATGGAGATCAGGCGGTTTTTTGCCGAAGAAGTGCAGCGGAGAAAATTGGCGGATATCCAGAAAAAACTTTAATGGAAAGCGCCTTCTTTTGTAGCCAACTTCTAAAAGTTGGCCAATTGAAATTGATAAAAGAACCCATAAAAACCTCCGCACGACGATTCAATGAAAAGGGGTTTTTTAAGGTATTCTGGTTTGATTTTACGATGTGGATTCGATTTGTATTGAATCTTCCGGTTGAAGATTATGGGAAGAAATACTGGGAACTGAATTTGAAATCGGATGGATAGTCCATTGGTTTCAATCATCATGGCAGTTAAGGACACTGAACCTTATTTGCCTGAATGCCTGGATTCTATCATTGCCCAAACGTATGCGAACTGGGAACTCATTGCAGTGAATGATCATTCGACAGATCGGACACCTGAAATACTTAAGGAGTATTCAGAAAAGGATGCTAGAATCAAGGTGTTTAACAGTGAGCGACACAAGCTGATCCCCACTCTCAAAGAAGGATATCAACATGTGCAAGGGACGTTGATTAATCGCATGGATTCAGATGATCGGATGCCACATGATAAGTTAGAGGTTTTGGTCAGCGAGTGGCAGAAGTATGGCAAGGGGACGGTTATAGCAGGAGGGACAGTGCATTTTGTTGATGAAGGAGAAGTCGGAGATGGGTTTCTCAGGTATGAGAAATGGCTAAACAATGTAGCAGCGAGGGGAACACATTACGAAGAGATATACCAGGAGTGCGTCATACCATCACACTGCTGGATTATACATAAAGAGGACTTTGATTCTGTGGGAGGATTTGAGCCAGAGGTCTACCCAGAGGATTATGATTTATGCTTTCGCTTTTATAAAAAAGGACTGTCTGTTATTGGGATAGACAAAATCCTTCATCACTGGCGCGATCGCTCCAATCGGATTTCCCGAACATGGGAAGAATACAAGGACAATCGCTATTTCAACCTGAAGATCCCGTACTTCTACGACATAGATCGTGATACTTCAAGACCACTTGTCCTTTGGGGTGCCGGAGGAAACGGAAAAGATCTTGCTAAGATGATCTTGGAAAAGGAGAAAAACTTTGTTTGGGTTTGTGATAATCCGAAGAAAATTGGAAAAGATGTCTACGGGGTACGGATGAAGCATTTCGATGAGATTCCAAATTTGGAGAATCCGCAGGTCTTGGTCGTAGTTACTGCACCCGATGGTCGAATCGAAATTCGAAGACAGTTAGAAAACTGGGGCAAGCAACCCGGTAGAGATTTTTGGTTTTTTTTGTGAATGAGCTTCTCTCCTTGGCTTTTCTGTTCCGCAAGTAGTTCAAGGACATCGCCATTTACAGAACTGAGACTTTATTATTATTAAACCCCGGAAGGCAAACCTTGATGTTGTACTCACCTTCTTTTTTTGAAGTATTTGATGGGGCAATCCGCAAATCTGCCGAGGCATTTCTTCCCATGAAATGATCGGAGTCAAACAAATGATTATACCTGTCTCGTATTCGCGAAAAAGGCCCACGATGAATGCTTTTTAGTGTCATGACTTTTTAGTTTATTGGCATAAGGTAGCAGCTAAGTCTATTAAAAATAGTGATGTCAATCACCCGACTATGTGACTCTCGTCAAGGAAAAAAGAAGCTGTAAATTAACGACTCGGAGTAGCTCATTTTGAAAAAACAAACCTGGATATTGACCCTGATCGTCTTCTCGCAATTCATGTGTACCTCGCTTTGGTTCGCGGGAAATGCAGTGATGCCAGATCTAATTTTAAATCTCGGACTCAACGACAACGACTTAGGCCATTTAACTTCATCTGTTCAATTTGGTTTTATCGCTGGAACACTCTTTTTCGCCTTTTTCACCATCGCCGACCGATTCAACCCCTCTCATGTGTTTTTTGCAAGCGCCCTTCTAGGAGCTTTATTCAATCTTCTGATAGTTGTTGATGGACTCAGCTTTACACATGTCCTTTTCCTCCGATTTCTGACAGGTTTCTTTCTTGCGGGCATCTATCCGGTGGGGATGAAGATCGCTTCAGACTACTTTGCCAAGGGGCTGGGTAGAGCACTGAGCTTTCTCGTTGGAGCCCTTGTGCTTGGAACGGCCTTCCCACATTTAGTGAGTGATTTTGCGAGTGCTGTTACATGGAAATCAGTCATCTATGTTACCTCAGCACTTGCTGTGTTTGGAGGGTCGCTTATGATACTATTTGTAAAACCAGGCCCATTTAGAAAGCCTGGGCAGAAGCAGAATTTTGGTGCTGTCTTTCAGGTTTTTAAAAACGAAAACTTCAAAGCCGCATCCTTCGGATACTTTGGGCACATGTGGGAGTTGTATGCTTTTTGGGCTTTTGTTCCGCTAATGCTGAATTTTTATGCCAAGGGCCAACCGATAGATATCAATGTTCCCCTATGGTCTTTCCTGATCATTGGATTGGGCGGAGTGGCTTGTTTTTTTGGTGGCCTCCTAAGTGAGCGATTTGGAGAACGAAAAATTGCCTTGATTGCCCTATTGGGATCAGGGCTTTGTTGCTTGACCTCTCCGCTCATGTTTCAAACGACCCCATTCATTTTCATTGGTTTTCTAATCCTTTGGGGATGGCTGGTGATCGTTGATTCGCCCTTACTTTCGACGTTGGTAGCACGTCATGCAGACCCTGAATTGAGAGGCACCTCATTAACCATCGTCAATTGCCTGGGGTTTTCAATTACAATAGTAAGTATCCAATTACTTGTGATCCTAATGACGATTGTACCTTTTGAATATCTCTTTTTGATCTTGGCAATCGGACCAATTTTTGGCGTATTGGCACTTCGAAGACAGAATTAGAAACTTTTTTAACCGTTCATTCATCATTTGTTTTACAATCTATATAGAAATGTTCTTATATTTGTTTTACAATTTATATAGTAATGGGAAAAACGTATCTGGGAGAATTTGAGGAAGTCATCCTAACCATGGTAGGAATACTGGGTGAGGAGGCCTATGGCAACGCGGTAGTGAAGGAGATTCAGGAAAAACTGGACCGAACAGTAAACCTGAGTGCAGTGCACATCACATTGTACAGACTGGAAGACAAAGGGTTCGTAAAATCAGAGATGGGAGGAGCCACTTCATCACGAGGAGGAAGAAGAAAGCGTTACTTCAAAATCACCAACGCTGGACTCAGTCTCCTACATGACATGCAGTCGCAGCGAAAGAAACTTTGGGATCTCCTGCCTCAACTTAATTTTTCACTTCTTAAATGAAAGTGCAAAATCCATCAAGATGGTCCTTGAAATTGCTTAAGTGGTTTTGCCCTGATAAGTTATATGAAGGAATTGAAGGAGATCTACTGGAGCAGTTTGATGAGGAAGTGAAGACACTCGGGTTGAGGCGAGCCAGGAGAAAGTTTTCATGGAGCGTCATTCGTTTTATTCATCCGTCGATTTTATTAAGAAATAGGGTTAAAAAATTTAAATACATACATATGGGAATGTACAGGAGTCATTTGCTGGTCGCATTTAGAAGTATGAAGAGATACAAATTTTATTCCTTCATTAACATTTTTGGGTTGGCGTTGGCAGTTGCCTTTGTGTTTCTGAGCTTTCTCTTTGTGAATAAGGAATTGAGATACGATCGGTTTCACGAAAACCAATCCATATATCGACTCATCAGTCAGGTAAGAAATGCAAAAACACAAGAAACAGAATTTGCAGGGCGGCAATCTGCCGTTCTATCCATTCCCCTAGCTCCGGACCTGGCAGCAGGTACTCCCTCCATCACAAGATACAGTAGGATCGCAAGCAATAGTGGTACTGTCCTAAGGAAACAGACACCGTATCAGGAGACACTACATTTTGTGGATGTTGACTTCTTTTCCATGTTTAGCTTTCCCATTCTAAGCGGTGGTGCCGATGCACTTGATAAACCTAATTCTGTGGTTCTTTCAAGTGAAAAGGCAACTAAATATTTTGGAGCAAGTGATCCAATTGGCCAAACACTTGAAATTTTATTGAATGACAGCTCTCAACTATTCTTAGTCACAGCTGTGGTGGATAGTAAAAGCGAGCAATCAAGCATTCAGTTTGACATGCTGGTTCCATTCGAGACCTTCAAAGTAGTTGCGCCTGGTTCAATGACATCCTACAATACAGCAAGTGTTGAGGCTTACGTTGTTTTTGAAAACCCAGATGTGGCGAACGGCATTTCGCCAGTTCTTACTTCTGCAATTGATAAGCTGAACAAAGATGATGATACCATACTTGAGATAGGGATTCAGCCCATGACCGATATTCACCTAGAACCAGAAATTAGTGGGAATGCTGTGAATATGAATCCGCAGAAATTATACATAATATCGGCTCTGGCATTTCTGGTGCTTCTAGTTGCAATAATCAATTTTATCACACTCTCAACCAGCCATTCATTGAAACGATTGAAGGAAATGGGATTGAGAAAAACGCTTGGAGCATTTAAAGGGCAGATACAGAGACAGCTCATTGTGGAATCTTTCTTTGTATCTTTTTTAGCTGGATTACTAGGTATGGGCTTAGCGTATTTGGCTACACCCTACTTTAATCAGCTGCTGGAAATTTCGTTGGTATTTCAAGTCGAGCTGATCTCGATGGCCTTTGTCTTTTTCATTGCTTTGTTGATCGCCTTGGTGTCTGGAGCTATTCAGGCATTTATTTTAATAAAGCACAAACCAGTAGACGCGCTTAAGGGAATAGGAGTGGCCGCCAAAAAAGATAGCCTTTTGAATCAAGCATTATTGGTTTTGCAGTTTGCGCTATCTATCACGCTAATCATCGGAACATTGGTTATCCGCTCGCAGATGAACTACATACAAAACAAAGACATTGGATATGATAAAGAGCGTTTGGTGGAAATTGGGATGCAATCATCGCCAGATATTGTTGCCTCGCAAAACCTGCTAAATCGATTCCGCCAGGAACTGCAGAAAGATGCAAGAATCCTTGCAGTTTCTGCCTCGATGAATAGCTTTCAAGAGCCTTGGACGCAGTTTGGCATCCGACAGGAAGATGAAAGCGTTGAGCAAGTCTACTTTAACAAGATCGATGGAGACTATGTAGAGACGATGGGCATCGAATTGACGCGAGGTGTGGACTTTGAGTCAAATTCCAGTAATGTCAACAAGATCCTTGTCAATGAAGCATTGGTAAAACATTTTGGATGGGAGGACCCGTTGTCTGAGCAGATTCCCGGGAAGAATTATTCATCAAATCATCAGATCATCGGGGTGTTCAAGGACTTCCATTTTAGCACGCTACACAATAAGATTGAGCCACTGGCACTGTCCGTCCATAAGGAAGCAATTCTTGGTGGTGTGACTGGGCTTTCAACGTACGTGTGGCCAATCAATATGTACACGATCGTTCTGCGTGTTGGTTCTGGAGATCTTGGCAGTATTCTACAGTTCGTTGAGAGCAAATGGGAGGAGGTAAATCCCGAACAGCCGTTTGTCTATTCGTTTGTAGACGATGTCTTAGCCAAGAATTATGAAGAGGAGGTGCGCTGGCAAAAAGTGATTGACTCTGCCTCCATTTTTTCGATCATTATTGCCTGGTTGGGACTTCTTGGATTGACACGGCTTTCTGTTCAGAAAAGAGTAAAGGAAATTGGGATTCGAAAGGTACTTGGATCGTCTGTTGCGAGCGTCGCCACGCTACTTTCCAGAAAATTTTTGCTGCTTATTGTTATCTCCAACTTAATTGCCTGGCCTGTCGCCTGGGTATTGGCTGAGAAGTGGTTGGAGGATTTTACTTATCGAACAACTATTGGTGCCTCTCTTTTTTTATTAAGTGGGCTTGCCGTTCTACTGGTTGCCTTGGCTTCCGTAGGTTATCAATCTCTTAGAGCTGCCAACTCCAACCCAGTTGATTCGTTGAAATGTGAGTGAATTGCGAAAAACTTAACACTGTTTGAGTAAAAGAGAGAGAAGGTTTTTAAAGAGTTGAATTTTTTCTTATCTCAATGAAATTCCTCTCCTGATCCTGGACAATCAGGCGATCTTTTTTTAAGTCGAATTGGATCTCTCTGCTTTCGAGCAGAGACCTAAGTCCGCCAAGGTTAGGAACAGACATCATCAAGACAATCTGGCTATTCTGCCCATAAGCGTTTGCATTGTTTTTCAGCCCGTCTTTGTAGTGAATCATGAAAGCAAAACTTCCATCCGAATGCTTTAGAGGAAGAGCATCGGGGAGGTAATTTCTTGACCATTCTTCAAAACCAAGCAGACCTTCATAAAACTGGGTTGCGGCATCCATATTGGCAATGGTGACACCAGTATTGTAGATTCTTACACCTTCAAAAGCTTCTACCTCCCTTATTTGAACTTCTATGATGGTCATGACATTCCCGAATGGATCTTCGAAAGGAATTGAAATACCTACACCATTCCTGCTTAATAGCGAGTCGTACAGTTTCACTCCATTCTCTCTCAGTCTGTCAATTTGCGGAAGCAGCTTGTAGGTTTGAAAGGACAGACCTGTTCGTGCATTGTTTGGATATCCCGGTGCTGATCTTTCTTTGGCTAAAGCCAGAGTTATGGGCCAGGTATTTGTTTTCAGTTCAACTTCATTGGCCGCTCTATCGGAAACTTCTAGTCCTAGGACATTTGCATAAAAATCTTCGGCTACTTGCAAATCAGTCACAAATATTTTGATCCCTGTGAATGTTAGCTTCGATTCTTCCTGTGCAAAAATGCTGAGAGATGCCAAGACCAGAAGAAAGGAATAGATCAGCTTCATCTTCTCTTCATGCTGAATACCTCGGTCTCAATTCTATCTTCGCTATAGCGCAGTTTCAAACGAATCTCTAGTTCATTCTTAGATTTCCTTTCAAAAACTAAGCCCTTCAACTCGATTTTATCCTTGGTAAAATCAACCATTTCGAAAGTCACAAACTTCTCTTTCGTTTCCCATCCTACTAGATCTGGGGTAAAATGTTTAAGCCTTAACCCTGTGCTGTCAAGTACAAGAAATTCATAAAAATTAAGGGATCCATCTTCTTTATGATGCCGGAATACGCCCATCATGGTTCCGTCCGCCGATGGTGGAGACCACATCTCTTCCGAAGTGCCACCAAAGCCATCGCCCACCCAGCTGCCGGCTAACCAGGCATAATCGTTTATATCAAAAACTTTATCTTTTTTAGGGTCGGTGCTATACCCGAAAGAACTGATCAAAAGGGTGCAAATCAATAATTGAATTTTCATTTTTCTACTCTTTACTTACTACTTTTTACTTTCCACTTTCTACTAGTCTACCTCACCATAAAAGGCTTCACTTCAATACTTCCACCGTACTTGATGTGTGGATTCTCTTGAGCCACAGCCACAGCTTCTTGGTAGGAGTTTGCTTCAACTAGAAAGTACCCGGTAGTTTTCGTTTCTGCGTCCTCAGGGAAGACTTCCTGAGTTTCTCCTTTTACAAGTGTTGCTTCCTGTTTCAGCTCTTGCCCTGTGATCTTCAAACCACGGCTGAATGTGTTGTCCATCCAGGATTTGTATTCTTCAAACATTGCCATGGGATCTCCAGGCTCAAAATTTGAGTCTTCGTGCAAGATGAGTATGTATCCTTTTGTTGGTTCAATTTCTACCATTGCATTTGCGTTTAGTTGTTGGGTGTTTGATTTTTCATAATACATACCGCCCATGAATAGTAGGACGGAGGCAGCTAAGGATGCTGCCCATTTCACATAATTGTTCATAGTGATTGTTTTTTTGATTAGACCTTCTTGTTCTAATTGAGTTATGATGTTTTTTTCAATGTGCTTCGGAGGATTTTTTTCATTCTCCAAGGCTTGAAACAAGTTCTTTTCTGCTTCTGAAAGATGTTCTTCACTCATGGCTCTTCCCTTTAGATGTATCCTCACTTAAATATTCTCGAAGCGCTTTTCGTGCGTAGAAAAGTTGGCTCTTACTAGTCCCTTCTGTGATGTCAAGTAAATCAGCGATCTCTTTGTGTTTGTACCCCTCAATGTCGTGGAGGATCACTATTTGTCGATACCCAGGCGGGAGGTCTGCTATTCCATTTTCCAGGTCATGCGCTGATGCAAAGGACATTTCACTTGATGAATCAAGAGACATCTCAGGTGTGATTTCAACCGAGAGTTCCTTTTCTTTCCTTTTTGACCTTGAAAGGTTTATCAAAATGCCGATCAGCCAAGTCTTAAGTTCCGATCGCCATTCAAAATCCGCCAGCTTCCGGATGGCAATCACCCACATTTCCTGAATCAATTCTTCTGACTGATACTCATCTTGAGTGAGCCGAAGTGCCATCCGATACAGGTGCGGTGTCTTGGATCGGTACAGCTCCAGAAAGGCTCTTTCACTCCTAGACTTTAAAAATTCATGTACCAATTTCTGGTCTTCCACTTTTTTGGATTTTATTTAAGCCTGAACCTGATTAAACCTTAAAGAAGACACCCCTGTAGTCCCGAAACGTCGGACCACCCTCAGGGGGACATTTAATAGTGAAAAAAATCTATGCTCCACGTCTATTTCTACAATGTAAATATCTTAATTCTGGCATGTTCCTCCTTTAGGCCGGGCCGACGTTTCGGAGGTTAGCCTTGCTTCGCCGAAGCTACGAGAAGGCAAGGAGGGTGTTTAATTTGTATCAATAAACAAATTGTTAATCGTGTTCTGGTTATAAGTTATAGAAGTGAGGCAAAAGGTTGGTTGGAGGTAAAAAAAATGTTTCAAGCTGTTAGATTGGACTAGCTGAAATGTTTTTCGTTTATTGAGCATATCTTTGATCCATGGAGGCAAAAATCAACATACACATAGAGAAATTGCCAGAAGGGGTTTATTTAGCAACATCTGAATCTATCCAAGGATTAGTTGCTCAGGGAAGAACTATTTCTGAAACACTTGAGATAGCAAGGGATGTCGCCAAAAAACTTCTAGAGGAACAGGGCGATTCAAATCCTCATTCTGTAATTGAATTTGAAGAATCATTTGATTATCCATTGGTTGTCGGAATCTGATGGGTAGACTTTCTGGATTTACCTATCGAGAAATTGTAAAAAAATTGAAGAAACTAGGGTTTTCTTTTCTTCGTCAGGCCGCTGGCAGTCACGAAATTTGGTATAATTCAGCTACAAAAAAGTTCACAACAATTCCGAATCATAGCGGAGATATGCCAGAAGGAACTCTCAGAGCTATTCTCAAGCAATGCGACATTTCTCCTGAGGAGTTTCTGAGAGCTAAATAATGAAAGGATTCATCCGGTTTGTCGTCTTTATTTTGTTTGTCTACGCCTTTTTGGGCGGACTAATCAACCTGCAGAAAAAAGAAACGGTTGTTGCACAAACATGTGTTGACGGCTTTGAGGTAATCAATCGTGCGCAAGATCGCACCCATCAGCGGGAGTGGAATGCGGTTGATTTTTCGAACTCCTTCTGCACATCTTATCACTCTTTGGAGAAGATAAGTGCTGCAACGGCTGATCAGCGGAATCGAATTACGCAAGAAGCGTTTTCGTATGAAGATTTATGGGGAAAGGTCTATCGGGATTTGGTAAAGGAAAGTAAGAGGAACATTCAGTTCTTGGTTGATTCGCTCTCAACCATCTCCCAGGAGAAACAACTCACAAGGTCAGCTTTGGCCGAGATGATTGTCACATTTGTCCAGGATATTCCCTACAGTTACGTTTTGAATATTGATTGTTCAGAATACGAGACAGGAGATAAGCCTTGCATCGGAAATGTTGCGCTTGGCTTGCTCTCTCCATACGAGTTCATCCATTCGCTGTATGGGGATTGTGATACCAGAGCCGTGCTTATGTACACCCTTTTGGAGGAGTTGGGTTTCGACCCCATGATTGTGGTGAGCAACCAATATGCACATGCCATGTTGGCACTCAACATTCCTGCTTCTGGTGATCATTTAACCCATCGCGGGAATAACTATTACTTTTGGGAAACAACAGCTAAAGGGTGGCCAATTGGTATGTTGCCACCCAGCACGAATAATGTCAACTATTGGGAAATCGCATTAGTCAATGAACTCTAACATCGCAATCCTCGGGCTGATCGAAATATTCTCGGCCATCACCATCGGGATTTTTATCCTGGCGCTTACGTACAAAATTGTACAGTGGGTGGGTAGAAAGTATTATCAAATTAAGGAGTACAATCTCTCGTATAGTATTTACACTGCAGCAATTATTATTTCGGTTGGTATTATGATAAGCGGGATCATCGATCCTTTGATTTCTTCCTTCCGTTTGCTGAATAGACAAAGTGACAGCTTCGTTCTGGCATTTAAATACATCGGGACTGGCGCTATTTACATTGGGATCGCTTACACAGCAACCATTTTGATTGGCCTGATTAGCAGCTTTATGTATTCCAAGATTACGCCGATCAACGAATTTGAAGAAATTAGAAAGAACAACGTGGGTGTTGCCGTGATTGTAAGTAGTACCATTATTACCTTGACATTGCTCACCAAAAGTGGCGTGATTCTGCTAATAGAGGCAATCATCCCCTATCCGCAGCTTCCACCTGTATAGAAGGAAGATCGACGAGATAAAAACTGTTCTGATTTTTGGTTTTTGAAAATCTGACTCATTTTTCTGAGCTGAGTATGCATTTTTGCAAGATTCAATTCAGGGTAATGTGTTCAATAGAAACTGAACGGAAACAATAGCTGCTATTATAAATCTAGCTTATGTCTCTGCGTGGCGCCTGTCCCGATGCATATCGGGATTAAGATAGCTTTGGTGCCCGGCCAGGGGTTCAGGGCTGATTCATTCACCGAGGCACAGCGCAGGAGAGCATTAATGGTTAGGTGGGGTTTCGTGCTTAGAAGGATGTTTTTGAAGAATAACACTTGCATCCAATACTATTTTCCTGATTTCTTACTCCAAACCACGATGGGCACCTGGCTTATTTTTGGGGGGTCTGCACTTTCGGTAGGCGAGCCTGTTTGCGTTTGTTCAAAACGAGATCTTTGTGCGTTGAGTATATGTTTTTTCTGGGAAGTAATGACCTGATTGCTTTCAAAATCATATAGGACATACTTTTTTCCCACCTTCATGTACACTTTTTGTTCATCAATAACCCTGATTAAATTTTCCCCTTCTTTACCGGTATATAAAACATTCCCTTTTCGGTCAATTACATCACCTCGGCCATCTTCTTCTTTTGCGATGGTTAGTGGATTGCCTTCAAAATCCGCTATACTTCTGTATATGCTAGGTTTCATGATCACTTTTCCTTCTTTGTTCATAAGGCCCGCAAGAATTCCCTTACCGTAGATAGCCAAACCCTGATCGAATTTTTCAATGTAACAACCACACTCAAATCGATGTTCATTTCCATTTATGTCAACAAACACTTTGGTTTTGTCTCCTGGGTTGGTTTTTACTTTTGCCAACCCCTCGTGGAAGTCTTCTATTTCGTGAGGGGTCGTAAATATTATTTGGCCGGTATCATCAATGAGCTGTGTTGACCATTTAACCTCAAAGCTTTCATCCATGGAATGGTATTCCAATTCTGCCAGATCATAGGTCGCCAACCCTTTCTTGGAAGATACTATATTAGTTTTTCCATAATACTTGAAATCTTCCATATCAAACCCAAAGTAGTAAAGCTGATTTTGTGGTGTAACAGTAGGGTTGGTAGTTGGAGGAAAGTTGGGGGAATCGAGTGTGATCGTAGCAATTACACTTGTCCATTTGTTGTTTAGTAAGTCAATGACTTTTAGTCCACGGACTGTTATTCTGTTTGCCAATCCTATGACCTCCTCATATGGCAGGATCAGATAGTTTTCCTGAAAAGAAAATTCTGGAATCCGGGAGTAAAATATTTCCTTTGAAAGTTTGAGGTACTCACTGTGATGTCGTAATTCGTCCACCCACCCCTGAACAATGGCATCACCAATGGAGGTAGCAGCATTTTGCAGATCCATAGATGCGGACAGTGCTGCATTCACCTTGGCCAACTTATATTTAACAGAAGCACTGCCCACTTGGGTTGCAGTGCCCGTAGCATTGACATAATTGGTCCTTGCAGTATTCAGTTGTCGATTTAAAATGTCGGACGTTGCATAAGAGTTGTTGATCATTTTTAGTTTGTGGTCTAACCCCATGTTTTTCTTTTCCGGGGAGGTCGGGGTTTCAAAAGATCTAAAATACGATAATGGCATTTTCACATCTACCTCTGACCTGGCCTGCCTTTTTTTAACATCCAGTAGAACCACCTTATGATTATTCAACCAATAAAGTGTTTCATCAATCAGTATTAATTGATCAGGGGAGGTAGTAAGTGGATCTTGATAAAATTTTTTGACTACACTTACTAATGTGGAAAATGTACCATTCGTCAGGTTTAACCTCCCGACTTCTGATAGCCAAGTAGCTTCTGAATACAAATAATATGTGTTTTCACCTTGTTTGATATAGCTGGAAAAATAAACGACCGAATCATTATCAGCCAAATTGCTTTTCATAAGCCCGTCAAAATCGGTTTGCCAATCCACCTTCCCGTTCTCAATACCTATCGAGGAAATTGAAAAACTTGAATAATCAATGGCAGCAGTATGCAACATCAGCCGGGAGTCACCAGCCATAGTCATGGAGATGGTCTGATCCTTTGGTGTAAAACTCCATCGCCTGGTCCCGTCAATTGAGAATGCTTCGATTTCATTTTGCTCATTCAAGGTGATTGTATAATCTTCTGTTGACAATACATCCAGCGCATTGCCAATTTTCTCACGAGTTTGCATTTCGACCCGGCCGGACATAAGATCCATTTTTATCAAATTTCCTGCTACTATAATCACGGACTCCTCGTGAATCTTGAGGTAGGGTTCCTTGAAGGAAGCCAAACGATCCAGGGATTTAGACCAGTTGATCTTTCCGGTAAGCTGATCTTTATAAGTGACGCTCATTTTTCCTCCTGACCAGTCAATAAACATCAGGCCACCCCGCACATCTACCAAAAACCTTTTCTTTTTCCTGTCCAGGTCTTCAGACCAGATTAGTTGCCCATTTTCAAGGTCAAATGTTTTAATCACATTTTCATGCCCGACATAAATAGAGAGGGCTGGTTGAGACAACAGGATATGATAACTTGAATCAATGACATTCCCACCTCTGGAGATTTCCCATAATTTATTGCCTGCTGGATCCATTCTTGAAACAGGCCCATAGTTACGAGCGGTTTCTTTGTCGAGACCCAGACGGACATCTGCTCTCATATATTTGAGGGTACCCATAAGAAAACCTCCATTAGGTAGAAGTACCAGCTCGTCAATCACATCAGCTCGATCAATTCTGGTGAATGTTTTGGGAATTGGCTGGGCAAGTGACTGATAAGTGATTTGCTCTACGTTAAGATTATTCTGACCAAAAGAGTGGGGTATATTAATGATAAGTAAACAACAGAAGGGAAATAGGAATTTTGGTAGTGCATTCATTGCTCAAAGGGTTGAGATTTGGGTTTAACAATTTAATGATTACAGCCAAGAATGTGAAGGCAATAATGATAAAGCCAGTTCAGTAAGTGTGTTTGTTAAGTACAGCACAGGAATAGCTTCGGTTCAGGGCTGGTTCATTCACCGAAGCACAGCGGAGGAGAGGATTAATAGTTAGTGCCCGCCTGAATGACTCTGGTCGGGCAGGCAGGCCTTCGTGCTTGGGATGTAGTCATGACAATTTATGGTGGGAGTGGAGCACTTTTTTGACATCCTTGGTTTGTGGGAGGCTTTGAGCGGATGACAAATGTGTGCGGATATTGAATGTTAGTTTCTGTTTTTCTAATATCTTTATATAATGGCAGCATAGGTGAAATCCGAAATAGATTGATTGATAGTCTGATGACAATCAACAATTCTGACTATTTAAAAGCGCTTGAGAAGATGATAAAATCTTCCAACGTACTTGAAGAAAAAATCTCCTTAACTGAAGAGCAAAAAATTATGCTTGCTATGAGTGATTCGGACATAAAAAATGATCAAACAATTGATCCGCTAGCGCTTGAAGAAAAAGAACTTGAATGGCTAAGAAAAGGACCCGCCTGAGCGGCCGACAGGTAGTTTGGACTGAAACAGCAGCCAAACAAAGAAATAGCATTTTAAAGTACTGGGTCAAAAACAATAAATCAAATACTTACTCATTAAAGCTTCTTAAACTCAGCAACCAGAAGACTGAATTGATTGCTAAAAATCCAGAAATCTATCGACTATCCGAGTACCCAAACACAAGAGTTTGCTGCAATGAGTCACTTCAGCATTTACTACAAAATTGATGTGGAGGTAATCATTGTAACGGCGTTTTGGGATAACCGACAAGATCCCAAGAAGCTGCTTCAGGACCTACAATAAATACAAATTTTCAAACGTTCGATAAGCTATTTAGCCCGCCTGCCGAAGTGTACGGCGGACAGGTATAACGCTAATTATGCCAACACGTAGTGTTGCATAATGGTCTGCGTTATGTTTAAGATAGCTTCGGTTCAGGGTAGGCATTAATAGTTAGCGCAGGGTTTCGTTCCGAGAAGTAGTCATGACAATTTATTGTAGGATTGGAGCACTCTTTTGACATCCTTGGTTTGTGGGAGGCTTTGAGCGGATGACAAATGTGTGCGGACCTAAAAACACAGAACCCAATAATCACATGGTTTGAACTCAACAGCGCTTAAAAGCCTCGATTACCAAGAACAGTTGCGGTCAAATCGATGTGCGAAAAGGAGGTAGAGTGATAGATAGAACGTATGAAGGTTCTAAAGTACAGTTAGAACCCTGAGAGGTTCTAAAAGTGATTAAACTAAAAGTGTAGTAGTGGGTGCTAGAATAGAAATATAGCAAGAATAAATGTAGTAAATAGAACCCTAGAAGGTTCTATTTGTTGTTTAGAACGTTAGAAGGTTCTAAGTTAGAGATATGAATAGTAAGATAAGAGCTGTAATAACAGGTGATATAGTAGGATCAACCAAGATAGCAGGAGACTATCAGGAGGTATTGTATCAGATTGACAATGACATTAAACAGTATAAGGATGATAGTTTTATCTTGGACATCTATAGAGGAGACAGTTTTCAAAGTATATCTAATAAGCCAGCAAAAGCACTATTGATCCTCTTGATTCTAAAAGCTGGCTTAAAAAGGTATAGCAGTAAGAAAGGAAGTAGAGAAATGCAGTGGGATGCAAGAATGTCATTAGGCATAGGTTCTTTGGAGGAATACCCAAAATCCAACAATTTAAGAGAATTATCAGGAGATCCATTCACTAAATCAGGTCGTAATTTGGATCAAATGAAAGAAAAGGGACAACTGATACAAGTATCTACAGGAGTTGAAAAATTAGATGATGAAATATTTTCTGTAACTCCTCTTATTGAAGCAGTTACTAATCGCTGGAGTACAGCACAAGCAGATGCTATCTACCAATTACTATTGAAGAACATAACACAATCCGAAATAGGAAAAGAATTAGGTGGTAAATCCCAAAGGGCAATTAGTAAAAGATTAGAAGCAAGCAATGTGGACTCAATCAAACCCTATCTTTCAAGATTTGAAAAACAAATAGCATGGACATTCAACATTTAGACATACTACTCAAATTGATCATTGCGCATCTGCTAGCCGATTTCGTATTTCAGACAGACAAGATCAATGAAGAAAAGAAAAACGGCCCACGATCTAAGTATTTCTGGCTACATCTAGCTATCGTAGGAGGATCGGTTTACATCCTATTAACCGAATGGATAAATTGGCAATTGCCAGTTAGTGTCATAATTGCTCATGGTTTAATTGACTGGGGAAAATCTTCTCTTGAAAAAGATGGGACTTGGGTTTATATTATTGATCAACTCCTTCATGTTTTGTCACTCATCGTACTTTGGAGTCTTTTTATGGGTATTTCTATGGATTCAATTCCCGACCATATCAACACACTCCTAAATGACACTTCTAAACTAACAATTATCACATTTTATCTGATTGTAACCCTGCCGCTAGGATATTTGATCGGTCATTTGACCAAAAATTGGCAAGAAACTATAGGTGATGATCAGGAAGGTTTACCCAATGCAGGGAAAACAATAGGAATCATTGAAAGAATACTTATACTGACCTTTATTATTAATCTTCAGTGGCAAGCTATTGGATTTCTTTTGGCAGCCAAATCAGTTTTTAGGTTTGGTGATTTGAAGGATGGGCAGGATCGTAAGAAAACTGAATACATCCTCGTTGGCACATTGCTCAGTTTTACATTCTCTATTATGCTCGGTATTATTATGAACCAGTTCTTAAAATAAACATGGTTTCTATACACTGAAATCAAATTTGAAGAAGCCTCTGAGGATGTGTATTATGCAAGCAAGTTGTTATATCAATTTATGGTAGGAGTGGAGCACTCTTTTGTTATTTTAGACTGAGGGAAGGTAGTGGGAATGGCAAATGTGTGCGGTCAATCAAAGTATCTTTTGTATTCCCTCTATTGTTCTATCGATCAAGATTGGAACATTTCCACTTTCTATTTCACTATATCGAACTTCTTCCAATTTACTGATATCGATAGCAATACAATGTTCAGGGTTTACTGAGTAAGCACTTGAGAAATGTTTTGTCAAGTATCTAAATAGTAAATCTGTAAACATGCCTAGTTCGTCTTTCTTATATCCACCCAGTTTTGCCACAAACCATATTGCACCTATTTCAGCATTTTGATTATTTGTATATGAAAACAAATGATTTGGCATGACTTTTACCTTAAGTCCATTGATATCCAAAACTGACTTAGATTCATCTTTCTTGTGATAAATTAAATCTTCACTTGGCTTAATCTTTTGAAAATCAAACCCCTTAAAACCTTCTAAAAATGTGATGTTTCTCTGATACATATCATTGATCCTTTTGTCAGCTCCATCAACAATTTTCTCTTGCAAGAATTCAATCTTTTCATCTAGAAAGTTCATCTCATCACTTCGATAGATCTTGCTAATTGCACTCAAACTGCTAATCCAATAATCACCGCCAGAACCAGTGCTAGGCTGGATATTCCGGTGATGTTGACCCACGTTCCGGTCATACTGACCCCCTTATAGGGTTTCATTTTTTTAAGAACTCAATGGTCTGACAATTTTACAGTTTTTTTCTCAGACTCTCTCCTTTAATCTCT